>ULRP01056414.1_pt1 | contig 14619 bp, 14 predicted proteins | sample 1955521 | NCBI WGS metagenome assembly ULRP01 (sample SAMEA4835685, study PRJEB28245) | human gut metagenome | biome: gut microbiome; material: fecal sample | place: Denmark | collected 2008
ATCGCTCTTGAGAGCGTTGATACCGGTTTTGAAGGTGTTTTATGGGGAGATATCCCCGTTCGAAAATATAACAAGATAAAGACCCGCTGGCGTTTTCGCCGCGGGTCGCCCACAAAGCCCCGCAGTGCGGGGCTTTTCCGCTTTGCAGATTGTAGGCGTTTTCAGCGCATTTCAACATAGCTGTAGGCGCTTTTTCTGAAAAAGCACCGTGCCGCAGGGGTTTGCGCCCACAAGAACTGACATCAAGCGAAAGGATGACAACTATGCCGAAAGAACAGATGACCATCCGGCTCTATCCTGAAACGCGCAGGCGAATGGATAGCTGGCTGGAAGAAAGCAACAGCAAAAACCGAAATGAATTCGTAGAAAAGGCTCTGCGCTTCTACATGGGCTACCTCGGAGCAGAAGATATCACCGAGTATCTCTCGGATGCATTGGTGGCAGCGCTGCGCGGGATCATTGCGGATAATGCCAACCGCACCAACAGTCTCCTGTTCAAGTGTGCGGTGGAGCAAGGCATCATGGCTCATACCATTGCCGCCCACTTCCGTGACACGATGGAGGACCGCCGCGCCCTGCGCGGCTATGTGGTAGACGAGGTACTGCGCACTAACGGTCAAATCAAGTTCGAAGATGCCCAGGATGTCCAGCGGCAGTTGCCAGATGACACATGGCGAAACTGATTTTCATCTCGCCCTATATGAAAGGCGGAAGAGATGCCGCTCGGCTGGCCCATCGCACCCGCTACTTTGCCACCCGTGAGGGTGTACAGCTCCTCAAGGATGACAACGCCCATCTCCCGGCTACAAAGAAACAGCAGAAGTACATCCAGCGTCTGCTCCGCAGCTTCCCTGAAGCGAAGGAACTACCAGAGCATGAGGACTATGCAAACACACCCAATCGGCAGACTGCCTTTGACCTCATCGAACAGATACACGAAGATTTCGTCGAGCCGATGGACAGCCGAGAAAACTATCTGGACTATGTTGCAAACCGTCCCGGCGTAAAATCGTTGGGCGAACACGGTCTGTGGAATGTCGATGGAAAAGTTATCTCGCTGGAGAATGCCGTAGCAGAAGTGGCACAGCATCAGGGAAATGTGTGGACACCGATCATCTCCCTCTCTCGTGAAAATGCGGAGCGGCTGGGATATACAGACATTGAGAACTGGCAGGCACTCATCAACGCCTCCATCACGGACATCGCCAAGGGCTATAAGATCCATCCGGATCATCTGCGTTGGTATGCGGCACTCCACGAAAAAGAGAAGCACCTCCATGTCCACATGGTCATCTTCTCCACTGCCCCCAAAGAAGGTTTCCTCACCAAGCAGGGTATCCGCAGTATCAAGTCCGCACTGGTCAGCACGATCTACCGAAACGAGCGTCTGCACATCTATGAGCAGAAAGATCATCAAAGAAGTATTCTACAACAGGAAGCAGAAGAACAGATGGCGTCCCTTATTGAACAGATGTCGACGGGGACATTGCAGAATGACAAACTGGAGTTGCTGGTGGCAGACCTTGCCAAGCGGCTTCAAGAAGTCGATGGCAAGAAAGTCTACGGTTACCTGCCGCCCCGCATCAAGCGTATCGTGGACGAGATCGTGGATGAGTTGGCGAAGGACGAGCGTGTGTCTGCCGCCTATTCTTTGTGGCAGGATCTTCGAGAGCAGCTCTGTATCGACTATAACCAGACGCCGCCGCAACGCATCCCCTTGTCCCAACAAAAAGAGTTTAAGACGGTACGCAATATGGTCATTCGAGAGACGCTCCGGCTCTCGGAGACGAACTTCACCTTCGAAGATGATGCCATGACGGATGAGCCGGAGCCAGAATATCCACCTGCACCCCCGGCTCAAAGTCCAGCACAAACTATCTATCAACAGGCACATTTTTATCGAAGGGCAAAAACTGTATTGAACGATGCGGACGCAGATTCCGGCGAGAAAGCGATGGCGCTGGTCACGCTCCGCCGCTTGTGGGAAGATGGCTACTCCATCGCTGCCCATCAGCTTGGGAAAGCGTATCGGGATGGGGTGGGATCTCCAGTTGACCAGGAAGCGGCGGCCGAGTGGTTTCGCAAATCCGCAGAGGCTGGAAACGACTGCTCCGCCTATGCACTGGGAAAGCTACTGTTGGAGCAGGGCAAGTTTTCGCAGGCACGAAGCTGGCTGCAAAAAGCGGCAATGCAGAAGAATCAATACGCACAATATCGCCTCGGTAAGCTGCTGCTCATCGGTGCAGATGATGTTCCCAAAGATATGGATGCCGCCATCCGGCATCTGAAAGATTCTGCTGCACATGGCAATCAATTTGCGCAATACACATTGGGGAAGCTCTATCTGCTGGGGCATGAAGTGAAAACGGATCGTGAGGAGGCTCTGCTCTATCTTTCTCAGGCGGCAGCACAGGGCAATACCTACGCGCAGTATTTCATCGACCATCAAAACGACTTCAATGGGGCGTCCGTAGGAACTGCTGTCCTTCGGATGCTTCATCAGATGAGCCGCATATTCCGTGAGAACGCCGCACAACCCGCTATCTATGCCGGAATGCAGATCGACAAGAAACGCCGCCGCAGATTGCAGGAGAAGCGCATGGCAATGGGACACAAAGTAGACGACCACGGGGACAGCGGCTTAACTCAGCCATCACAGTAAAGGAGGAACTATGCCCAAATATATTCCATTCACAGATACACAGAAAGAGCAGGCGGCTTCGGTGGACTTGGAGGAGTTCCTCCGTCGCCGTGGGGAGAAGCTCATCGCATCCGGCAGGGATAAGCGCCTTGTCAGCAACCACAGCATCACCATCCGCGGTTGTGAGTGGTTCGACCATGCCACCGAGCAGGGCGGAAAAGCCATTAGCTTTGTAAAACAGTTTTACGGGCTCAGTTACCCAGAGGCTGTATCAATGCTGCTGGGTGATGATCTCTGCGGAAGTTATCCTGCGGCAAAGGAAAAAGTGCCAGAGCCTGCGAAACCCTTTGAGCTGCCGCCGAAGAACGAGTCCATGCGTCGGGTATATGCCTATCTGCTGCAAAAGCGATGCATCGACCGAGAGATACTCAACGCCTTCGTTCGCAAGAAGCTCATCTACGAAAGCTGCGAGAAATCCAAGGATGGGACAAAGGAATATCACAACGCCGTGTTCGTCGGATTCGATGAACACGGCGTTCCTCGTCATGGACACAAGCGCGGACTGTATACCATCGGCAAAAGCTACCGCGGCAACATCGAAGGGAGTGACCCGAAGCACAGCTTTCATTATCTCGGCGGAGATAACACGCTCTATGTATTCGAAGCCCCCATCGATCTGCTCTCCTATATCTCCCTCCACCCGGAAGGCTGGCAGGAGCATAACTATGTGGCTTGCTGCGGGACATCCTCCATTCCGGTCTTGGAGATGGTGCGGCAGCTCCCCCAGCTCCGGCAAGTGCGCCTCTGCCTGGACAATGATGCTGCCGGTCATGCTGCCAGCGAGCGCATGGCTGAGCTCTTGAAAGAACATGGTCTCACCGCAGTTCGGCTCGTACCGCAGCAAAAGGACTGGAACGACGATCTGACAGCGGATCAGAAAATAGAAAACGGAAGGAGCGACCTATGCCAAACTTTCTGCTGACAATGTGGGATACCCTGAATAGCTCCAATATAGGAGTATTAGTTGCGGCGGGACTTGGAATGTTCGCCGTCATCGGTGGACTCGCCATGCTGTCCTATCATTACACCCTCGACAGCATCAAATCCCGAACTGTGGGCGATGGTCAGCACGGCACAGCGCGCTGGGCAACGGACAAAGAGATCCGCCAGACCTATGCCCATGTACCGTTCAGGGTCAGAGAGTGGCGAAACGGTCAAGCTCTCCCCACGGAGCAGGGGCTGGTGTTGGGCTGCAAAGGGAAGAAGAATGAAGTGACTGCGTTGGTAGATAGCGACGACATCCATTGCCTGATGATTGCGGCTTCCGGTGCGGGCAAAACGGCGTTTTTTCTCTATCCCAACTTAGAGTATGCCTGTGCATCAGGTGTCAGCTTTCTGGCTTTGGATACCAAGGGCGACCTCGCCCGCAACTACGGCTCCATTGCTCAAAAGTATTACGACTACAAGCATATCTCCGTCATTGATCTGCGCAACCCCACCCGCTCGGACGGTAACAACCTACTGACACTCATCAACCGCTATATGGACATTGCAAGAACGCAGCCGGATGATCTTGCCGCCAGAGCTAAAGCGGAGAAGTATGCCAAGATCCTCGCAAAGTCTATCGTCAGCCCGGAGGGAAACTCCGACCATGGGCAAAACGCATTTTTCTATGATGCGGCCGAGGGACTTCTGTCCTCTGTCATCCTGCTTTTGGCGGAGTTTCTGCCGCCGGACAAGGAACATCCAGAGGAGCGCCGTCATATCGTGTCCGTCTTCAAGATGGTACAGGATCTGCTGGAGCCGTCTAAAGTACGGGGTAAGTCGCAGTTTCAGGTGCTCATGGATAAACTGCCTTCTGAACACAAAGCCCGCTGGCTGGCGGGGGCAGCACTCAACAGTTCCGAGCATGCGATGGCCTCCGTCATGTCTACTGTGCTGTCCCGGCTGAATTCCTTTCTGGATTCGGAGCTGGAACAGATCCTATGCTTCGACAGTGCCATTGACGCTGAGATGTTTGCTGCGGAGAAGTCAGCCATCTTTCTCATTCTACCGGAGGAGGATACTACAAAAAACTTCATGGCGGGTTTGATGATCCAAAACCTCTCCCGTGAACTTTTCGCCGTAGCGGATGAGAACGGCGGCAAGCTGAAAAACCGCGTCATCCTCTTCTGTGATGAGCTTGGCACCATGCCGCCCTTTGATATACTGCCCCTGTTCAGTGCGGGACGCTCTCGCCGCCTGACACTGGTACCCATTATCCAGTCCATGGCACAGTTGGAGAAGAACTATGGTAAAGAGGGCGCATCTATCTTGATGGACAATTGCCAGGATGTGATCAGCGGTGGCTTTGCGCCCAACAGCGAGGCGGCAGAGACTTTTTCCAAAGCCCTCGGCAGCCGCACAGTTTTGTCTGGCACAGTCAGCCGTGGCAAGAATGACCCCAGCCAAAGTCTGCAAATGATGGAGCGTCCTCTGCTGACGGCGGATGAACTCAAGTCAATTCCCAAAGGCAGCTTCATTGTACAGAAGACCGGATGCCACCCTATGCGCACCCGCTTGCGGTTATTTCTCGAATGGGGCATCACCTTCGACGAGGAATATCGTGTAGCAGAACAGTCTGCCCGCAAGGTCTATTACGCTGACCGGGAAGCGCTGACTCGTGCCATTCTGAAGAAATACCCGCCCAAGCTGCCAGAGCAGCAGAGCAAGCGCTCCTCCAAGAGTGCTGGACAAATGCACGATTCACCCATGCAGGACATGATCATTGCGGAGGAGATCGACTACGCACACCAGCCCAAACGCCACGCCTATAACCTGCCCCATCAGGAGGATACGCCGTGAGTTATTTCGATACCATCTATGCGGATACCCTTTTGCCGCACCGCGCAATTCCTGTTTATATGTACCTAAAAGACCGCTCCGGCAGCACTGGAAGCTGTTGGCCCGGCATCAAGACCATAGCCAAAGACCTCAATCTCTCCCGCAGCACGGTCAAACGGGCGCTGGCAGACCTGGAGCAGCATGGCTACCTCTCCAAACTGCCCCGGTATCGTCCCAATGGGAGCAGCACCTCCAATCTTTACACGCTTTTATGAGTAAAAGTGGTTGGTATCATATTATGATACCAACCACTTTATTCAAATAAAGCGCAAATGATTTCGTTCCTCCAAGGGGAGATTGCGCCTATTTGTTGGACCGAGGACGGGTTCAATATGGGCCCACCAGAACAGCCCACTCTATCGGAGATTAAGGCAGAAGATTAGATTGACGGTTTACTCTTCTTTGATACTTCTCTCATGGAGACCATTTCTACTAACAAACCAATTTCGGCAGCAAAGAAGACGAGCCAGTACCGATACTTTCCGATTCCTATGCTGTACTTAATGTCACTCTTTAAGACTGCACTGAATGGCCAATACCAGCCGTTTTGGAAATTCCAGTAGAATCGAGTATTTTCATAGAGATAACGCCACCAGTTGTTAAGTAGGAATACTAAGAATGTAAATAGTATTGCAAAGCCGAATGACAGACACGCCAATAGCGCGGGCGATTTTCTTGTGCAAAAGCGATTGTATAACACGCATATACAAACGGCTAACATACTATAGCAAATCATTTCATGCTCAAATACAGAGGTCTCAAAGTATCTTATGAACCACGAATTACCAATAATAGCCATGGTAGTTAGGGTAAATACAGCGATATCAAATGCAAAGCACCTGCTCCTTGACTTTTTTTTCGTGAGAGCTTGTTGCTGCTTAAATTCTTTTACGGCATACCGCAATTCCATCTCGTCTTCTACTGTTTCATAGTATTCGCATATGCGGCGAATCTGAAGCACAGATGGATCTTCTATGCTTCGTAACAACACATATCTTCTGCCGTCGCGCTCAATGATACTCTCCTCACAATATGTATCCTCGCCGATCTTTACGAATTCCTCAGAAGCCCTCCCTTCCGCAAATACGGCAGCCTTCTGCCTAACCGTATTCCAAATTTTATCAATCACATTCATTACATCCATTCGGAAACATATTGGTGTTTTTCACTGTTTCTTTTTCCATTGGTTTGATGCTCTTTTTCATAATTACCTGCCGCGCACTGTACCCCATCTTTTCGCAAAACTCAATTATCGAGCCTTCACACAGATTTACTGAAACTCGAGCAAAACGAATTGAAGATGTTGCAATACGGGTCTCAGCGTTTTCTAAAAGAGCTTTGCCTACTCCTTGATGTCTCCAGTTTGGGAGGACATACAGATAGTTTATTGTTCCGTATGCCGAAGCGCATGTGTAATTCACTAGGCCGATGACTTTTTCATCTTCGGTAGCCACAATTGTAGGGCATTCATCAATCAACTGTGAAGCGACATGGTAAAATGTCTCCCAGCTATTTAGGTCTTGATGACGGTTTACTTTGTTATCTGGATGAATTCTTTCAAAGTCTTCCATAGCAGCAAGTTCATATGCATCGAGCTTTTCATCATTCCTACAGGGATGAATATCATATGTAATTTCATGACACATAGCTAATCTTCCACCACACAACTATCTTTGAAATAGGTACTTAATTTCGTCATATCTTTTCCATGTATTGCAATATCAGCATATTGTTGCTTCCCTAGTCTCTTTATCCAAAATAGCATCTTCCTAACAGTAGCACATACAGTACCCACGCACGGTGAACCCTCAACAGCTATATTAATAATCCTCTCATTTTGACCGGTTTACTGAAGTATAGATTTTCAGATTTGAGCAGCATCGCGTAATCGTTTCATGAAAGTGTTCAGTACGACCCTGAAGATCAATTCCTGTTAAATATATCTTTTTCCCTTCATGTGCAGTTTCAACTATGATATGTGCAAATTCTTTTTGGGTATTTTCTCTCCCACTAAGGAATATATCAACATCTTCTAGAGCAAATATGTCAGCAGGGCCGAAAAGAGTTAATAAACTTACGGGAGAGTGAAATCTGGTATTATCACGGCTAAAGTGTTCTCTGACGCACTGCAAAAAGGCCTCATATGTCTTGACCGCGCTGCAGACATGTACACTTCGGCCCCCAATTCGTTCCTTTGCGACTAATTCTGCTAACCACATGCTCTTGCCAGTTCCAGACGGTGCGCTAATAATAATGACTTGTCCATCCACAGTGGCAAGCCCTCCTTAGTTGAATAGAGTAGTACATGTAGTTAGCTTACCTGATATCGCCAAACTTGATTTCACAAATACGCCTGAAGTAATCGCAACTATTAATCAATTCATTGTATGTCCCATGTGTAAGTAACGAACCATTTTGTACGACAAGGATGTCATCATAGTTGCTGTGTCTCGCTACCGAGAGAAGCCCCCAATTCCTTGACCTTTTTATCAATAGCAGCCTTTACTTTTTTTGCTGATTTTTCTGGCGGGTCAAATGGTAGTCCCGTTAAATCAAAAAAGTCATAATCCGCCATTAGTCTATGCTCCTCTCAATCTTAATCACAAGCTTATAAAAGGTATCGTGGCAAATTGTTAGTCATCCCAAGTAGGTGTTTCGGCGCTTTCATCCTCTCCACCATTCGTGCGCTGCATCATGTCAATATTTGAAATATAAGCATGTGACAAGATGTGGCAATAATGTGCCTCGTGTTCAAACCCAAATGTCACATCGATTCCGCCGGATGTGGGAGAGTATTTTGAACCGGCAAGTTTTTTATCTACAAAGACTTCATAATGGCCGCCATCCGAAATTGCCATCTTTAAATGAAATTTGGAACCCACCGTTGCAACCACTTCATCCTCAAGCAAAATGCTTCCGCCATTTTCGTTCAGATTGGCAGAAATGATGCCCAACAGGATCTTTAGAAATCCACCTGGATGGGGCTGAATAGTAGAGGTATCAATATTACATTCGATTTCAAAATCGTCACTACCATCAATCGTGTAAGTTACCCCCTCGTCCATCTGGCTGACATTGTAGCCGTGGAACTCAATCTTTTTTCCGTCGGCAATGACATGAATAGACGGCTCGTTAAACGCAGCGCCACTCGGATGGTCAGATATACGATCGTATTTTTCCCATTCAGCATTGCTAAATGTTATAGCCTTATATTTGTGAATCGATCCACTTGCACTATCTCTGTTTATCATCACCCCCAGCGAAGAGCCGCTTGTATTATTAGAGTTTTTTACGGGCCGCCCAAACTTAGATATATCAGTTGGAGCATTATCCTTCCTTATGGGCAAATCCTTATTAGAATTGCCCTGCCGCGCTTGCACATGGATAATTCCATTATCATCGTAGCTATATTGTACTCTGATAATCGTGCCAATCTTTTCGCCCTTGTTTACGTGCTGTATGCCGGAAACTACATACTTATATGGGATAAGGCAATCCAACGGATTCGGATTATCGCCCTGCACCATGTAAACATCAAGCGTATTGGGAACTGAGGGAGATGTATAATATCTAAATCTCTTAGCGGCTCTTACGGGACGAGGGTGATTAGCGGGAATAATAACCTCGTTATAGTAACAGTTTTCTTCGTCATTGACCGCAACCACACCAAGGGCGTGTGCTGTTGTCTCGCGCAAATTAAGGACACTAAGACTATTGAGCTTTTGCGACGGCTTAACAGTCACATATTTACCCAGACCGGAATTACTTCTATCGGTTACTTTTTTTCCTTCTACAACTTGTACAGACAGAGAAGCATATTCTGTCTTTTGCTTCGACGATTGGATGGCTGCGCCAAGTGCAACGGCTTCATCCGGATTAACGTGGGAGATAGGCTTCTTCCCAAACAAACTTTGAAGATAGCAGGAAACTTGCGGCATTCTCGTAGAGCCACCTACTAACAGAATATCCGTAATATTTCTTGCTGTGATGCCCGCCTCGTCAAGTACCGCTTGGCACAATGCGCCTGTTCGCTCTAGAAGATCGGATGTACTTTCTTCAAATTCCTGACGAGAAATAGATACACTCGCTCTGCCAAAGCCAGGAAAAGAAGCGGTTGCCTTTGCAGTTGCCATGACAGAAAGGCTTTTCTTGATATCTTCACACATTCCGCGGACAATCGCAGATATGTCCGAATCGGCGCGAAGATCAAGACCAGTCTCGTCTTCAAATCGGTCAAAAAGAATATCCTCAATTCTGTTATCCCAATCACGTCCGCCGAGTTTGTGATTGCCCCTGGTGGTTACAGTTGAAAGTTCACCGGTCTTTCCCATGTGTACGAGCGTTACATCAAAGGTTCCACCGCCAAGATCATAGACTAGGATATTAGCGTTTTCACGCCAGTTATTTAATCCGTATGCCATCGCTGCTGCATTGGGTTCATCGATAATCTTTTTGACCTTTAACCCTGCGGCTTCAGCGGCCCTATATGTTGCTTCTCGCTCACGAGAATAGAAATATGCAGGAACCGTGATAACAGCATCTTTGATCGTATCGCCTAATACCTCTTCTGCGTTTTCTTTTAAGTATCGCAGAAGCAAACTTGAGAGTTTTTCGGAAGTATACGGCACACCGTCTATGTAACAATATGGCTCATCGTTGCCCATTTCTCGCTTGAAGGTAGCAACGCAGTTTGGCTCGCCTGCATTATAAGCGTCCTCTGCCTCGCTACCGAAGATAATGTCACCGTCAAGAAATTGAATGACAGATGGAGTGATTCTCTTCCCCTCTCTGTTTGGAATGATTTGAGGAGATTTGCTCTTCGGGTCAATGTAGGCTACTGCCGAAAATGTTGTTCCTAAATCTATTCCTACTGAAATACTCACTGAACAAGCCTCCTCGATAAACTTAAATCAGTTAAATCTGCCCGCTGGTCTTGATGCTGGCAAACCGTGCTCTTGCTTCATCAAGCTCATCAGATGACATAGTGTTAGCTGTGGTAATAGTAGTCTTTGCGGATTCATCGGTTTCAAGGTTTGTAGCAGTTACTTCCAAGCCGATTGCGCTCGAACGGAAAACGACACGGATAGGAGTGCCTTTCAGCGTGTTGGGAGGAAGCTCCAGACGGACTTCGCCGATCATCTTAACCTTAAGAGCCGGATCAGTATACTGTTCGTTGCCGTTCTCATCGATGGAGGGGAGAACATGCTTGTTCTCACGGTCGGTTGCAACATTCTCAAAAACCTTGACCTTAATCTCTGCCTGATTATCAGTACGAGTGCCATAAACAGCTTCTGCTTCTGCAGGAATCTCGTCACCAACAAAGAGCAAATTGTCAATCATATAGTGTTCCTCATCGACATAGACAGCCGGGCCCAAGGAACGAGTCAACTTGTCGCTCACCGTGCTTACCTGCTGAGGAACGTTGATCATCAATGCCGCAGCTTCTTCGGCTGTGGTAGGAAGATTCGAGATGGGCTCTTCCTCGTCATTGGTAGGATAATCCGGCTTTACTTCTCCACCGGAAGCAATAGTCTGGAGCCGCTCGTTCCATTCAATAGCAGCAGCCAGGGCAGCACCCTTTGCAACAGCCAGGTCGGGATCCTCGACTCTCACTTTACCTGGGAACATTGCTTCTACAGCTGCCCTAACCATCGGCATCTTAGTTGAGCCGCCGACCAAAAGAACGACATCTACATTGTCGGCGGAGAAACCGGTCTTCTCAAGGAGATGGTTAACAAAGTCCATGGTCTGCTCTACAAGATCCTGGGTGCGGCTCTCAAAGTCTTCACGAGTAAGTTCAATACGAGTTCTGTCGCCGTCATAACTGATAGTGTAGCTCTTCTTTTGGAGCGTAGAGAGGTCTTTCTTCGCCTGCTCAATTTGAGCCTTGATTTTTTGCTGTAGCTCAACTTCCATATCATCCTGGCTTACGCCATTTTCGAAGGCGTACTTTTCGCACATATAGTCATACATGCGAGCATCCCAGTCAATGCCGCCGAGTCGGTCATTACCACCCGTTTCGATGATATCGATAAGAGCCTTGCCATTTTCGTCAACGCTAAAGTCGAAGAGCGTAATATCAAAAGTGCCGCCACCGAGATCGTATACCATGATTTTGCGGCTTTCTTTAAACTCACGGCAGCAGTAATTGAGGGCTGCAGCGGTAGGTTCGTTTACGATATTAAGGACATTGAGGCCTGCAATCAGACCAGCCTGCTTCGTGGCAGCACGTTCTTCATTGCCAAAATAGGCAGGGCAGGTAATAACAACATCCTTAACATCGTGTCCCTGGGCATTTGCATATTCCTTCATTCGCTTTAATATGAGAGAGGAGATTGTGATTGGATCATATGTAACACCATCGAAATCATAAGTCGGGGCATCGGGCTTACCGATGTAGCGCTTTACAAACTCAACGACTCGCTCAGGTTCAATATCCTTCTGGTTTTTGGCGACCTCACCTACCACCGGGTCTCCACCCTCCTGAAAGTAAACAGCGGAGGCCAAGAGATTGCTGCCTTCATCCTGATTTACAACGATTTCGGGCATTCCGTTATCGTCCAGCGTAGAGATAACAGAGTATGTTGTGCCAAGGTCAATACCGTATACTTTTGCCATTTTTGGTTCCTCCTAAAATTCAAATACTATCTTCGGTGATGGTTGGTTCGGCATCGCTTACAGGCGCTGCCTCTTCTTTGGCTTCAGCATGTGCAGGGCGCTCATACAGATAAATATCAACCAATTCTTTAATGATTGTTCTGTTCTCCATATAAAAACCAGAGTTGTGACTTACAACAACTGTGTCATGCAAGGTCGGATCGTCCGTTGGTATTCTCTCTAGCACCTGACAATGGCGAGCATTTCGTTTATCGCCAGGACAGCTTTTAAGACGCTGGACACCATACTCTTCAAGCAAATCCAAAATATCTAACAGCATATATTTGACATGCTTTTGCGTTTTTGAGTCAGAAATCTCGTCAACCAAAGTTTCGTTATTGCTATAGATGCGAGCAATAGCAGAAAGAATACCATCGAAAGCTTGTCCTCGATCTGCCTTATGATAAACATCCAACTCGTCTTGCATGGATTTCAGTCGTCCAGCAAACTCATTGTGATACAGTTTATGAATCTCACGCAGCTCAGCAAAAACTTGCTTGCTTGCTTCGGCTGATTTGGCGATATCAGAACGAATTTTTTCGATTTCTGCTTTTACTTCCCCAGCAGCCCCATCTTCTTGTGGGGGAACTACAGGAGCAACGTTAGGTTCAGAGGAAGCAGCGCTACCCCCAGTTTTTTGCTCGCCATCAGAGCAATCTTTTGCTTGCTGCTCATAATCTTGTGTGGGAGTTCTTTTTCTTTCCTCACCAACAGTATCTGCCGGTTTTTCAGATGTGTTCTCTCCGTTAATTACGAAATTCACCACGGATTCTGGGTCTATGCCGAACTGGTTTTTTCCGTTCATTTTATTCCTCCTAGTCGCTCCATATTCTTCTTTTTTAATTCAAAAGATGAGTGTACATATTTGTTCAGCGTAATATTTACATTGGAGTGCCCTAAGATCTCGCTCAGACTCTTAATCTCAAACCCCAGTTCAACACACCTTGTCGCAAAGGTATGTCTAAGCGCATGGTAATTCGCGTGTTCGATCCCGGATGTTTTTACATAATTTCTGAAACGATTTTGGAGTGTTCGTGGCTCGATAAACTGATTCTTCTCTCCGGTCAAAACAAATGCATTCCTATCTGCCTGAAACTGTACAGCATATTGCATGAGAAACCGAGGGAGAGGAATATCTCGATTTGAGCTCGCGCTTTTAGGTTCTGTAATGATTATCCGTGTTTTCGATGCCATATTCTGTGGTGCTTGGATACGCTGCATGGTTTCTCTGACCTCTAAAATACCACTGTCTAGTCGAATGTGTTCCCACCTGAGTGCGCACGCTTCTCCGATTCGGATACCGGTATAGAGGCAAAGAAGAACGGTAAATTTCGTAAGATCCATGTCCTGCATTAAAACATATTCTAACTGTCGTTGCTCAATTTTCGATAACACACGCATATTATTTCTGCTTCTTTTTACAGACAACCCAGCGGTCGAGCAAATCACGAGATGATTATTTTCTTGCGCATAGCGCATGGATCTCTTAATGACAACTAAAATATCCGACACACTCTTTGGTGAAAGCCCTCCACTTCCGTCCAGCCTCCCACACTGGAGAAGGTGGTCAATATACTTTTCAAGGAGCGCATTGCTAATTTCACCAATCTGGTAGCCTCCCAGAAAGGACTGTATGTGACGCTCAACAAGATGGTTATATCTTGAGAAGGTCGATTCCTTTACATGGTTTTTGGTAGAAAGTAGCCACATCTTGAGAATCTCGCTATACGATGTAGGCTGCGTGGCCCGGCTATCGGAAGTTTGAATTGGCATTGATGCGGTTTCTTTTAGTTTAGACTTGACCGCAGAATAGCTTTTCCCATAGACATAGCCGTACTGTATCCTTCCGTGTAGTGTACGACATTTAATGTATCGACCTTCCCAACGCCCGTCTTTCCTCTTGTAGATGTTCTCGCCTCTTTTTGACATTTTCGACAGCTCCTTTCATGCCGATCGTCGACGGCGAAAATGACGGCGCAAGACGGTGTGGAGCATACTTGTTCCATGCATAAAACAGGATTTGAGTGGAACTTTGATACAGATTTTCCCGTTTTTCTCGACTTTTCGCCTTCGTCACCTTGACGAAAACGGCAGGAATTTGTATAATTATATCTGTATCTGTGGCCAAAATATGCGTCGTCAAGGAACTTACTTCACGAAAAAGAAAGTTACCCGTGCGAGTGCCTGTGGCACTCGCTTTTTGTTTTACTGAAAAAATAATTCTGCGCGCTTAAAACGACTAATACTTGATGTATTGCCCGATTACTCTTCTTGCAGACATATTTACCTGTATTATAGCATAATACTCTGTATTGTTTCAAGCCGGACAGCGTAAAATCGTGGGTCATTTTCTCCCAGCCATCACCTACAATATGCATAGAATAGGTGGTGAGTATTATATGGACACACAATTCGTGCGTGACCGAATTACCCAGCTG
>ULRP01064018.1_pt1 | contig 14579 bp, 12 predicted proteins | sample 1955521 | NCBI WGS metagenome assembly ULRP01 (sample SAMEA4835685, study PRJEB28245) | human gut metagenome | biome: gut microbiome; material: fecal sample | place: Denmark | collected 2008
CCCTGACGGGCTTAGTCCTTCGTAGCGATAGCGGAGAAGCGCGAAGCGCGGCAATCTCATTATAAAATATAAAATTTTTATCCTAAATCGAATTTTTTGGATTTTATCGCTAAAAAACGTTTGATATTATTCAGAGCCTATGGTAAAATAGTATAGCATAAAATTCGCACCCGAATAAGGTCGCGCTTTCGTGTTGCCGAAAATTCTTTTTTTTCAATCGGCAATGTCGCGCGGGAAAGCCTTGTCGGGGAGGAAAACGGAGGTATATTTTATGGCAGTAATCACTATGAAGCAGCTCCTTGAAACGGGAGTTCACTTCGGACACCAGACCAGACGCTGGAATCCGAAAATGAAGAAGTACATCTACGGCGAAAGAAACGGTATTCATATCGTCAATCTCGAACAGACCGTAGACCTTATCGAAAACGACGTTTATCCGTTCGTGGTAAACGAAGTCAAGAAGGGCAAGAGCGTTCTTTTCGTCGGCACGAAGAAACAGGCTCAGGACGCTATTAAAGAAGAAGCGGAACGTTGCGGTCAGTATTACATCAATTCCAGATGGCTCGGCGGCACGCTTACCAACTTTAAGACCATTCGTTCCAGAATCGACAGACTCAACAAGCTCAACAATATGGAAAAAATGGGCGAATTCGAGCTTCTTCCCAAAAAAGAAGTTATGAAACTCAAAGCCGAAAGAGATAAACTCGAAACCAACCTCGGCGGAATCAAAGATATGCGCGGACTTCCCGGCGTTATGTTCATCGTAGATCCCGATCAGGAAGATATAGCGGTTATGGAAGCGAGAAAGCTTCATATCCCCATCGTGGCGATAACCGATACCAACTGCGATCCCGATCTTATCGACCACGTAATCCCCGGCAACGACGACGCTATCCGCGCCATCAAGCTTATTTCTTCCGTAATCGCGGACGCGGTTATAGAAGCTAATCAGGGCGAAGAATTCAAAAAGGACGGCGACGACGCTGTGGAAACGGCAGAAGAAGCTGCTCCCGCAGAAGAATCCGCAGAAGCGGAAAAAGCCGAGTAATTTCGGTTTTATCAAACAAGGAGGACATTGAATTATGTTTACAGGTAGCGACGTAATCGCTCTCCGCCAGAAAACCGGCGCGGGCGTGTTAGATTGCAAAAAAGCGTTGACCGAAACCAACGGCGATATGGAAAAAGCGGTAGATTTTCTGAGAGAAAAAGGAATTGCGACCGCAGCTAAAAAGGCTTCCAGAATAGCTGCCGAAGGCATCGTTGCGGCTAAAGTAGAAGGCAATACGGGCGTTCTCGTAGAAGTCAACTGCGAAACCGACTTCGTTGCCAAGGGCGACCAGTATAAGGCGTTCGTCGACGGCGTTGCGGATTACGTTCTTAAAAACGACGTTAAAGACGTGGAAGCTCTTATCGAAGCGAAGAAAGAAGAAACCATTGAGGCGACCGCTAAAATCGGCGAAAAAATCGCCATTCGTCGTTTTGCCAAATACACTGCGGAAAACGGCGTTATAGAAAGCTATATTCATATGGGCGGCAAGGTAGGCGTTCTCGTCGAAATCGACGGCTGCACCTGCGACGCGACGCACGAGCTTGCGCACGATATCGCTCTTCAGATAGCTGCGGCAAAGCCCCTTTATATCAAGACGGAAGAAGTTCCCGCGGAAGTTATCGACCACGAGAAAGAAATTCTTATCGCGCAGATTAAAAACGATCCCAAACTCGCTAACAAGCCCCAACAGATTATCGAAAAGATGGTCGAAGGCAAAGTCGGCAAGTATTACGACGAAAACTGCCTTTTAAAGCAGGCGTTCGTTAAAGATCCTTCTCTCACGATAGAGCAGGTTTTAAAGAACTTCAACGCGAAAGCGGGCAAAACTCTTTCTATAGCGAGATTCACCCGTTTTGAAATGGGCGAAGGTCTTGAAAAGAAAAACGAAGATTTCGCCGCGGAAGTTGCCGCTCAGATGAAAAAATAACCCCTGAAAATAAAAATTTTTCAAGGTTGAGAGAATTTGAAAAGCCGTTGCAAAAGCAACGGCTTTTATCGTTATTTTTAACTAAAACGCGCTGTTTTGACTACAAAATATATAAAAATCGCAGTTTTTTGTCGTAATCGCTTCGATACGTCCGGACGGGATTTTCTGAAGCGTCAGGTCTGAAATTTAAAAACGTGTAAAAAAATCGGGCGTAACCCTTTACTTTAATTTTGCATTGTGATATACTTTAATTAAATAAAAACAAGGGGCAAAGAGTTCCCGGAAAACAGTTTGGAGGCTATAATATGGAATACAGAGATACGTTGATGTGGAAAGAGATTAACGAAACGCCGAAAATCTTCGGAGAGATTCAGTCTGTAAACGCAGAGGTTATGAATAATCTCGTCGCGGCGATAAAGGCAAGCAAAGCGACCAACTTCGTTGCGGCGGCAAGAGGAACGAGCGATCACGCGCTTATTTTCTTTAAGTATCTTTTAGAAATCAATTCCGGGTATACCGTCGGATTATCCGCTCCCAGCGTTATAACTTTATATAAAGGCAAAATAGATTATTCCAACAGCATCGTTATAGGTTGCAGCCAGAGCGGCAAAGCGGCGGACGTGCTTGAAGTAATAAAGAAAGGCAACGAACAGGGCGCGATTACGATAGGCGTTACCAACGATAAGGAAAGCCCCATCGCGAAAGAAGCTAAATTCCATCTTTACTGCGACTGCGGAGAAGAAAAGAGCGTTGCCGCAACCAAAACGTTCAGCGCGCAATTGTATCTCTTGCTGTGGCTTGCCGCAGAGCTTTCCCGCAATAAGGACGATTTGGAACACCTTAAAAACCTCAGGAAAGAAATAGAAAGCGTTATTCCGCAGATAGACGAGCTTACCACCGTTTATGCGGATAAATTCAAAAACATGAAGAGCGGCTTCGTTCTTTCGCGCGGCGTTACTTACGCAATCGCGCTGGAAGCTACTCTTAAATTGCAGGAAACCTGTTATATTCAGATGAAAGGTTATCCCGGGAGCGATTTCTATCACGGACCTATGGCTATGGTCAACGAAGAAACGCCCGTGGTGATTTATTGCGCTAAAAACAACGGGGACGAAGAAATGCAGAGCCTTGTCCGCGCGGATCAGATCAAGCTTATAGAAAAGATGATAAGCTTAAACGCGCCCGTGCTTCTCGTTACCAACGACTGCGTGCTTACCGGTAAGTTTAACAAGTGCAACGACGCGCTTATCAATTTCAGCGTACCGGAAGAGGTTATGATGTTTGCGTTCGCGCTGTTCGCGCAGATGTTCGCCTGCAAGATATCCTGCGGTATAGGCAACAACCCGGATTCGCCCAGAGCGCTCAAGAAAGTTACGATAACCAAATAAACTAAAAAACGAAAAAACGCGGCGACCTATTGAATATCGGTCGCCGCGGCATTTTAAATGTTTTCGGCCTTTCGTTGCGGGGCTTAAAGCTTTTATTTCAGCTTTTCTATAAGGTAGGGAATCGCGCTTTCAAAGTTCACGCCGTAAAAACGGCGGTTTTCGTCTTTCATCGTTTCTATAATGCACTGCACGGTATAATCGACGGCGATTGCCGCGGCTTCCGAATCCGTCTTTCCCGCAGACAACGCGCCGCAGAACGCGCTCGCGTAAACGTCGCCCGTGCCGTGATAGCTTACGGGTAAATATTCGCGGAAATAAGAGAAATATTCGTCTTTTGCCGAATTATAGCCGTATGCGCCGAGCGTTTTGCCGTCGAACGATACGCCTGTAAGCAAAGCAACCTTCGCGCCGAGCGCGGTCAGCTTTTTGAGAACGTCTTTGATATACGCTTCGTCGTAGCCGCTTGCGACGTAGGGAATGCCGAGCATAAAAGAAGCTTCGGTGAGATTAGGCACGATGTAGTCCGCTTTTCCGCAAAGCTTTGCCATTGCGGCGGCAAAGTTCGTATCGAACCCCGCGTAAAGCTTTCCGTTATCCGCCATTGCGGGATCGACTATCGAAAACGATTTTTCCGTTTTGAAATCCTTTATAATATCGGCTACTATATCGATTTGTTTTATCGAGCCGAGGTAGCCCGTATAAATGCAATCGAAGCCGATATTTTCATCTTTCCATTTATCGGTTATGCCTTTCATATCGTCGGTTAAATCTCTGAAAGTCCAGCTTTTGAATTGCGTGTGGTTAGAAAGCACCGCGGTGGGAAGAACCGCCGTTTCTACGCCGCACGCGGAGATGATGGGGAGCGCAACCGTGAGCGAGCATTTGCCTACGCAGGAAATATCCTGCACCGTTAATATTCTTTTCATTTGTTATTCTCCTTTTTTGGAATTTGTATCGTTAAAAACTTCTCCGAAGAGTTCGAGTTTGCTTTTTCTTAAAACGGCGGTCACGAGCGACGGCGTTAAGGAGGGCATTATTCTGCCGAAAAAGCTCATAGACCTGCCGTCCGCGCCCATAACGATGCGTTTTTTCTTTTTTCTTATTCCTTTTACGATTTTTTTCGCGGCTTTTTCCGCGGGCATCATAAGTTTTTGTATCAGTTTGTTTTCTTTATCGACGACGGACATTCTGTGGAGAATGTTCGTTCTGATAAACCCGGGGTAAACCCCCGCTACGTAGATTTGTTTTTTATAATCCTGAATCAGCGTTTCAGTAAAGCCTCGCACCGCGTATTTTACGGCGCAGTACAAGCTTTCTCCGACGACGGGGCATAGTCCCGCCGCGCTGGAAACGTTTATTATCGCGGGTGTATCCGATTTTTTAATAAGCGGCAAAAGCGTTCTCGTTGCGACGACTACGGAAAGAAAATCCGTTTTTATTATATCGTCAATTTCTTCCTGCGAATATTTTTCAAACTTGGCGAACGGGAGCATAAATCCCGCGTTGTTTATAAGCATATCGGGGAAGATTCCGTTTTTTTCGAGATATTCCTTAAATTCCGCCCATTTGGCGCGGTCGGTTACGTCGAACGGAAAGTAAGAAAAGTTTTCCGACTTGCCGTTAAGCGAGTTTTTGGCGGACAAAAGTTTTTCTTCGTTTCTCGCAATGCCTAAAACCTTGCAGTCGTATTGTTCTATGAGAATTTTTGCCACGTTAAAGCCGATTCCGCCGCTCGCGCCCGTTATGATAACGGTTTTGCCGTAAAGTCGCTTGTTTTTCATAAATCATACCCCTTTTTATGTATACGAATATATTTTACCACAAACGCCGCCCGAATAAAACCGTCAGAACGCATAATTTATTTATTACCAGAAAAAAGTTGAAAAAGGATTTGAAAAGTTTAGGAAAGAAAGGTTGAAATAAACCGCCGATTATGATAAAATGTATACTATGACCAACGTAGAAGAATTATTGAAAAAACTTAATCCGGAGCAATTAAAGCCCGTTCTCGATACCGAAGGCGCGGTACTCGTCATTGCGGGCGCGGGCAGCGGAAAAACGCGCGTTCTCACGACGAGAATTGCGTATCTCATAGGAGAAAAGGGCGTTTCTCCGTCGGAAATAATGGCGATAACGTTTACCAACAAAGCCGCGGGCGAAATGAAAGAGCGTCTTGCCGCGCTCGTCGGCGACATAAGCGAAATGTGGGTTTCTACCATACACAGTATGTGCGTGAGAATTCTCCGTCGCGACGCGGACAAAATAGGCTACGATAAGGACTTCACCATTTACGACGAAACGGATAAGGACAAGGTTTTAAAACGCGTTTTCGAAACGCTCGGTTACGACGCCGACAAGCTCCTTAAATCCGCCAAAAACGTTATTTCCAACGCCAAAAACGACTGCGTGGACGCGGAACGCTTTAAAACGGAAAACGCGGGGCTTAAATTCGTGCAGGAGTTTTACAACGTATATAAAGAATATGAAAATCAGTTGCGTCGTTCAAACGCGATGGATTTTGACGACCTTTTGTATAAAACCTATACCTTGTTCTGCGAAAAGCCCGAAATCGCGGACTATTATTCCCGTAAATTCCGTTACGTGCATATAGACGAATTTCAGGATACGAACAAGGTTCAGTTCGCGCTCGCGCAAAGACTTGCGTTATATCACGGCAATATTTTTGCCGTGGGCGACGACGATCAGAGCATTTACGGCTGGCGCGGCGCGAAGATAGAAAACATTCTTTCTTTCGATACGCTTTATCCCGGCGCAAAGGTATATAAGCTGGAACAGAACTATCGTTCCACGAAAAAAATACTCGATCTCGCCAACTGCATCATCGCGCACAACGAGGGGCGCAGAGCCAAGGAATTGTGGACGGAAAACGACGACGGCGCGAGAATAGAAACGTTCGTCGGAACGGACGAAAACAACGAAGCGACTTACGCCGCCATTCAGATAAAAAATCTTATGGCGCGTTCTCCGCAGCTTAAATATAAAGATTTTGCGGTGTTTATGCGCTTAAACGCGCTTTCCCGCGCGTTCGAGCAGGAATTTACGAAATACGGCATTCCTTACAGAATTTTCGGCGGATTCCGCTTCTTCGAGCGAAAGGAAATCAAAGACGTGCTGTCGTATCTCAAGGTTATAAACAACCCGTCCGACGACGAGTCGTTTTTGCGCAGCATCGCCGCGCCGAAGCGCGGAATAGGCGATAAGACTCTGCGCGAACTTCGCGAATTTGCGGCGGCTTCCGGCTTATCTATGTACGGCGCGATAGACAGGATAGATTTCACGTCGATGGGGGCGGCGGCAAAGACCAAGCTTTTCAATTATAAAACGCTTTTAGACAGTTTCAAGGCGTATTCTCTTAATCACCGCGTGGCGGAAACCATCGAATACGTGATAGAAACGACGGGTTTTAACGAGCAGTTTGCAGAGAAAAACGAAGAGAACGCTTCTCGTTTATACAACCTGAGCGAATTGAAAAACTCCGCCGAGCAGTTTGAAAAAGACAACGGCGGCGCAACTCTTTCGGACTACCTTAACTCGGTAACGCTTTCTTCCGACACGGACGATATCAACGAGGACGACGCCGTTACCATCGCCACCATTCACGCGGTGAAAGGGTTAGAGTATAAATGCGTGTTCGTTTCGGGGCTGGACGAAAAGATTCTGCCCATTTCGCGAAGCGCGGGCGATCAGTCTGAGCTCGAAGAAGAACGCAGGCTTATGTACGTTGCGGTAACGCGCGCGAGAGAGCGTTTGTATCTTACCCGCGCCACGAGCAGATATTTATACGGAAACCGCGAATATATGACCAAATCGAGATTTCTGGACGAGGCGAGACCGCTGCTTAATCCCGCAGACGAACCCCGCAAAACCGCTTATGACGGCGGATACGGCAGAAGCGGCTACGAGGAAAGAAGAAGCTCTCGCGATACGTACAGGAGCGGCTCACGATACGACGGCTACGGCAACTCTTATTCTTCCGAAGACGCGCCGTCCGGAGGCAGGTCTTCGGGATATTCGTCTTCTTATGCAAGGTCGTTTTTATCGGGCGGCAAGCCGAAACCCGTTTCCGGCGGCAATTCGCCTTCCGCTTATAAATGCGGCACGAAAGTAAAGCACGCGAAGTTCGGAGAGGGTACGGTTATAACCGTTAAAGGAGAAGGCAATAATATAATTCTCGACGTGGCGTTTAAGGGAATAGGCATAAAACAGCTTTCCGCAAAATACGCGCCGCTCGAAATTCTTTAAGACGTAAATTAAAAGCGGCGAAGCTTCCGCCGCAAGGAGAACGTTATGGACGAGATGAGAAAACTCGTGGATTTATTGAACAGATACGCAAAAGAATACTACGTTTTAGACGCGCCCACCGTGTCGGACAAAGAATACGACGCGCTTTACGATAAGCTCGTTAAAAAGGAAAAAGAAACGGGCGTGGTACTGTTCGATTCGCCCACGCGCAGAGTCGGCGGCGAGCCGGTATCGTCATTCGGAAAGCATAAGCATATAGAGCGTTTGTATTCTCTCGACAAAGCGACTACGGAACAGGAGCTTGACGATTTCGATAAAAGAATAAAAAAGGGCGACGAACCGCTCGTTTATACGGTGGAATATAAATTCGACGGGCTTACCATATGCATAACCTACGATAAAGGCAAGTTTGTCCGCGCGACCACGCGCGGCAACGGCATAGAGGGCGAAGACGTGACCGCGCAGGTGCTTACGGTGAAAAGCTTTCCTCTGTCGATAGATTATCAGGGTACGTTAGAGGTGCAGGGAGAAGCGATAATGCGGCTTTCCGTGCTTAAAAAGTACAACGAAACGGCGGAAGAACCGCTCAAAAACGCGCGCAACGCGGTTGCCGGCGCGATAAGAAATCTCGATCCCAAAATCACGGAAAAACGCAAGGTCGAAATTATGTTTTACAACGTGAACTATATGTCCGACGGCGAAATGAAAAGTCAGACGGAATGCGTGGAATTTTTAAAAACTCACGGATTCAAAGTTCACCCGTTTCTGCGCGTGTGCAAGGGTATAGAAGAGGTTAAAGCCGCAATAGAAGAGGTCGAAGTTTCCCGCAAGTCGCTGGACGTGCTTACGGACGGCGCGGTGGTAAAGGTCAACGATTTCGCGCTCAGAAAAAAACTCGGCGCGACCGATAAATTCCCGAGATGGGCAATCGCCTTTAAGTTCGAAGCGGAAGAGGTTACGACCATACTTAAAAAAGTCGTATGGCAAGTAGGCAGAACGGGCAAGCTTACGCCGCTCGGAATAGTAGAACCCGTAGAACTTGCGGGCGCGACCGTAGGAAAAGCAACGCTCAACAATTACGGAGATATACTTCGTAAAAAGGTTAAAATCGGCGCGAGAGTGCTTATAAGAAGAAGCAACGAGGTCATTCCCGAAATACTCGGCACGACGGAAACCACGGCGGATTGCCGCGAAATAGAAAAGCCATGCGTCTGCCCGTATTGCGGAACTTCTTTGACGGAGGTCGGCGCGAATATTTTTTGTCCCAACGAGGATTGCAGACCGCGGGTTATCGCAAAGCTTTCTAACTTTGCAAGCAAGCAGGGAATGAATATAGACGGGTTTTCAGAAAAGACCGCCGCGCTGTTATACGACGAGTTCGGCGTTAAAAACTTTTCCGACCTGTATTCGCTCGACAAAGAAAAGATTCTCGCGCTCGACGGATTTAAAGAGGCGAAAACGGAAAATCTTTTCGGAGCGATAGAGAAATCGAAAAAAGCCGAACTGTGTAACTTTCTGTTCGCTTTGGGTATAGACAACGTGGGCAAAAAGACAGCGAAAGACCTTGCGGAAAGCTTTAAAACGCTTTCCGCAATAAGAAACGCGGATAAAGAAAGTCTCGTCGCCGTAAACGACGTGGGCGAAATCGTCGCGGACTGCATAGTAAAATATTTCGCGGACGAAAAAAACGCAAAAGAAATCGATAAGCTGCTTTCTCTCGGAGTAACGGTAAAAGACGCGGAGGGAAAGAAGAAAGGCGGGGTCTTCGCGGGAGAAAAGGTGGTTCTTACGGGTACGCTTTCGGGTTATAAGCGCGACGAAGCCGCGGAAATTATAGAAAAAATGGGCGGTTCGGTCGCGGGATCCGTTTCCAAAAATACCACGATGGTGCTTGCGGGAGAAAACGCAGGCGGCAAACTCGACAAAGCGCGCGCCCTCGGTATAAAAATTATAGACGAAGAAACGTTTAAAACGCTTATAAAGACTTGATTAAACGCCGTTTTTGTGTTAAAATAGTTTAAATACGTCGGGAGAATATCGCAATGTACAGTATGACGGGCTACGGCAAAGCCGAATACGCGGAAAACGGAATAACCCTTACCGTCGAGTTAAAAACGGTGAACAACCGCGTTCTCGACCTTAATATAAAAGCTCCGCGCGTTTTCGCGGCGGCGGAAGATAAAATCCGCAAAACGGTGTCGGAATACGTCAGACGCGGCAGGACGGACGTGTTTATCAATTTCTCCGATAAAAGAGAAAACGCCGCGCCGATAACGCCGGATTTGAGCAAAGCCGCCGAATATTACGCCGCCGGCAAGGCGATAGCGGAAAAGCTCGGCATAGAAAACGACGTTACCGTGTCGTTTTTATTGAAATGTCCGGACGTGACGGAAGAAGCCTCCGAAACGGATATGGAAGAGCTTTTGCCCGTGATTACGGAAACGGTAAAAAAAGCGTGCGAAAATCTCAACGTTATGCGCAGAACGGAAGGCGAAAAGCTCGCCGCGGACATGCTTTCGAGAATGGACGAGATAAAAAATCTCAGAGACAAGATTTCGGAGCGCGCTCCGTTTGTTGCGGAAGAGTATAAAACAAAGCTCAAAGCGAGAATAGAAGAAGCCCTTAAAGACGTTAAATACGACGAAGCGAGATTGTTAAACGAAGTTGCGTTTTATACCGACAAGGTAAATATCGACGAAGAGCTGACGAGACTCGGTTCGCATATAGAACAGTTCAGAACGCTTATAAAAACGGAAGGCGCGGGCAAAAAACTCGACTTTTTAATGCAGGAATTCAACCGCGAAGCCAACACCGTTTGTTCCAAATCCAACGATATAAAAGTGACGGGCTATGCGCTCTCTCTCAAAAACGAAATAGAAAAAGTCAGAGAGCAAGTCCAGAATCTCGAATAAGCGGGGCATATCGTCTATGAGAAACATTCTTGTGGTTATATCAGGACCTTCCGGCGTGGGAAAAGGCACGATTGCAAGGCTTATCGTAGAAAGAGATTCCAACTTCGCGCTGAGCGTGTCCTGCACGACGCGTTCACCGAGAAAGGGCGAAGAGGACGGCATAGATTACTTCTTTATTTCGCGCGAACGGTTCGAACAAAAAAAGAAAGCCGGCGGATTTTTAGAGTATTCGGAGCATTTCGGCAACGATTACGGCACGCCGAGAGATTTCGTGCTGGAAAAGCTCGGCAAAAAAGACGTAATGCTTGAGATTGACGTAAACGGCGGGCTTAACGTTAAAAAAGCGTATAAAGAAGCCGTACTTATTATGGTGCTTCCGCCGTCTTTAGAAGAACTTAAACACCGTCTTAAAGAACGGAATACCGAAACGGACGAGCAGATAGAAATGCGTATGCAGAGAATCGCTTACGAAACGAGTAAGAAAGATCTTTACGATTACGCGGTGGTAAACGACGATCTGGAAAACGCGGTAAACAAAATCCGCAAAATAATAGAAACGGAAAAAAACAAGAGTTTTTGATATAAACAAAATCAACAGGAGAATTAAAATTATGATACATAAACCGCCTATAGACGAATTAGCGAGCAAAATAGGTTCTAAATACGCGCTTTGCGTGATAGCGAGCAAGCGCGCGAGACAACTTATGGAGCAGGCGCAAAACCAGGGACTTTCGGAGCTTCCCGGCGGCGAAAAACCTTTATCGGTCGCCGCGCAGGAAATTTACGACGGCAAGCTTATTGCCACGAACGACTGATTAAATGCGCGTTCAACCGTGAGGTAGAACGCGTTTTTACTTTTTTCGGAAAAAGCTTTTATGTTTGCGGAAGTTATAGTCGATATATCCCACGGGGACGTGGACAGGGTTTTCGAATACGATACGAGCGGCTGCGACGGTGTTTGCGTCGGCAGCAGAGTTATCGTGCCGTTCGGAAGATATTCCGTAGAAGGCATTGTAATAAGGCTTAAAGAAAAAAGCGATTATCCGCCCGAAAAAATAAAGAAAATAATAAAGATATTAGAAGAGATTCCCGCGCTTACGAAAGAAACGCTCGAGCTTGCCGACTATATAGTCAGAAGCTGTTACGTTACCCGCGCCGCCGCGCTGCGGCTTTTTCTGCCGGTTGAAATGCGCAAGGGAAAGGTTCGCGAACAGTTCAGAAAATACGCGGAAATTAAAGACGGCGTAAACGCCGATGAAGCCGTTTCCTCGCTCCCCAAATCCGCCAAAAAACAGAGAGATTTTATTTTGTTTCTTGCGGAAAACGGCAAAGCCCCGCTTGCGGAAATGAACGAAACGTTCGGCGCGTCCGCGGTAAAGGGCGCAACGGCGAAAGGTTTTATAGAAATAACCGAAGAAAAGGTTTTAAGGTCGCCTTATAAAACGCTCGAGGCGAAAGGCAAAACCGTAGAGCTAACGCCCGCACAGCGCGCCGCAATAGACGGGATAGAGAACACGGATAAAACGGTGAGTCTCGTTTTCGGCGTTACGGGTTCGGGCAAGACCGAGGTTTATCTCGAGCTTATAGAACGCGTTATAAATAAAGGCAAAACCGCGATAATGCTCGTGCCGGAAATCTCGCTCACGCCGCAGATGTTAAGACAGCTCCGCTCCCGTTTCGGAGAAACCGCGGCGATACTTCACAGCGGACTTTCTTCGGGAGAACGGTTCGACGAGTGGTGGAGATTGAGGACGGGCGAAGCCAAAATCGCGATCGGCGCGAGAAGCGCGGTGTTCGCTCCGCTTGAAAATCTCGGCATAATAATCATAGATGAAGAACACGACGGCAGTTATACGAGCGAGTCTTCTCCGCGATACGATACTTCGGCGGTGGCGAGATTCCGCGCGGAAAACAACGGCGCAAAGCTCGTTTTAGGCAGCGCGACTCCGTCGGTAGAAAGCTTTCTAAAAGCAAAGGAAGGCGAGTATAATTTCGTAGAGCTTCCCGACAGAATAAATAAAAAGCCGTTGCCCGTGGTGGACGTGGTGGATATGCGAAAGGAAATCCGCCGCGGCAACGATTCCCCGTTTTCCGCCGCGCTGAAAGAAGAGATAGATAATTGCCTTAAAAACGGTAATCAGGCTCTTATTTTTCTCAATCAACGCGGTTATTCGAGAACGGTTATCTGCACCGAGTGCGGACACGTGCAAAAGTGCGCCGCGTGCGACGTTTCGCTCACGTATCATAAAGAAGACGATTCGCTTTTGTGCCATTATTGCGGCGCGAAATACAAAATGATAACCGCCTGCACCGAATGCGGAAGCCCGTTTATAAGATACGGCGGTTTCGGCACGGAGCGCGTGGTGATAGAGCTTAAAAAACTGTTTCCGCAGGCGCGGATTCTCCGTATGGACAGAGATACCACGCAGACGAAAGAAGGGCATTTTAAAATTCTTTCGGAGTTTTCCGAAAGAAAGGCGGATATTCTCGTCGGCACGCAAATGATCGCAAAAGGTCACGATTTTCCGTTCGTGACGCTCGTCGGCATTTTAGACGCGGACGCAAGTCTGCATTTTTCCGATTTCAGGAGCGGAGAAAGAACGTTTCAGCTCCTCACTCAGGTAGCGGGCAGGTCGGGGCGCGCGGAGCAGGCGGGAACGGTCGTTCTGCAAACCTATTCGCCCGATCACCCCGTGCTGATACAGGCGATAAATTACGATTACGAGGGCTTTTTCGAACACGAAATATCGGTGAGAAAAGCCACGGGTTTTCCGCCTTATGCGGATATAATAAGAGTTCTCGTCAGCGGCGCGGACGACGAAGCCGCGCTTGCCGCAACCAAAGCGGTATACGAAGAACTCTCGGTATTAAGAAAAGAAAGACAAAGCGAATTTTTATTTTTCGGGTGTATGAAAGCCCCGCTTAAAAAACTTCAGGGGAGATACCGTTATCAGGTGCTTATGAGAATAACGCCCGACGACGTAGACCTGAAAAATAAAATTTTCGGCACGGCAGACAAATACGATTCTAAAAACGTAAGCGTTTATATGGAGGTCAACCCCAACAACCTTACGTAAAGCTATAAGCAGGAGATAATTATGGCGCTAAGAAATATAATACAGATAGGCGATCCCGTTCTCAGAAAAAAAAGCTTCGAGGTGACGGATTTCGGTGAAAAAACGGAGCAGCTTCTTGAGGATATGAAAGAAACTCTGCAAAAAGCCGGCGGCGTCGGGCTTGCCGCTCCGCAGGTGGGCGTTCTGCGCCGCATTTTTATCGTCGATTACGACGGCGAGTTTTACGAATGCATAAACCCCGTCATAACCGAAAAAAAAGGCAGCTGCGAAGATACCGAGGGTTGTCTTTCCGTTCGCGGCAAGTACGGAACGGTTGCAAGACCTACTAAAATCACGGTTAAGTTTCATGACAGAACGGGCAAGTCCGTTACAAAGAAAATTCAAGGCTATCTCGCGAGAATTTTCTGTCACGAATACGACCATTTAGACGGAATATTATACGTGGATATAGCCAAAACCATGGAGGACGAAAGAGCGTGAGAATAGTATATCTCGGAACGCCCGACTTTGCGGTCGCTCCGCTTAAAGCGATAGTCGGTTATAAAACCGCGGAGGTCGTCGGCGTCGTCTGCAATAAGGATAAACCCGTCGGCAGAAAGAAAATTCTTACGCCCCCGCCCGTAAAGGTTGTTGCGGAAGAACTCGGCATACCCGTGTTTCAGTATGATAAAATAAGGAAAGAGGGCGCGGAAGATATGCGCGCGTTAAAGCCCGATTTAATGATTACGTGCGCGTTCGGGCAGATTCTCTCGCAGGAGATTATCGATATTCCTCGGCTCGGCGTGATAAACATTCACGCTTCGCTTCTGCCCGCGTATCGCGGCGCGTCTCCGATAAATTACGCGCTGCTTTTCGGCGAGAAAGAAACGGGCATAACGATAATGCGCACCGATATCGGCATCGATACCGGCGATATTTTATTGCAGAAAAAGCTTTCTATAGGCGAGAAAGAAACGGCGGGCG
>ULRP01026585.1_pt1 | contig 14546 bp, 13 predicted proteins | sample 1955521 | NCBI WGS metagenome assembly ULRP01 (sample SAMEA4835685, study PRJEB28245) | human gut metagenome | biome: gut microbiome; material: fecal sample | place: Denmark | collected 2008
CATATTGGCACTCGTTGTTTCTTGATCATAAGCATATTAGCACTCATTGTTTCTTAATCGTTTGACAACTCACGCTTATTCCGCTGTATAGCGGACGAAAAATAGAATTATTTCATGTAAAATCAGACTATAAGCCGGCACAAATAATTAAAGCGTGCCTGATAGTCTGTTTTTTTGTCAGGCAGGAGAAAGGATGCGTATGAAAGATAAAAAAAGCAGTTTTTTGATCTTTGCCGTTGTAATAGTAGCTGTTGTAGTTTTAGCAATGACTTGTAGCGGTGGAAGTGATAAAGAGGAGAGTAACAAGGAAGCAAAAGGGAGCAGCAAGACAACGTCGGAAAGTACATCGGATCAGACTACTTCTAAAACGCAGACAACGGTGACCAAGGGAAATGTTTATAACAAGAAAAATCTGGTGATTGATGTTGATAAATTCGATGATGCAAACACGGCGATCTGGTTCCGGCTTCAGAACAAATCCAGTGCAAATTGGACAATTTATGCCAGTGCATATTCGATCAATGGAATTATGACGAATAACAACATGTTTGACCTTGATTGTGAAATTGCCAAAGGAAAGAAAGCAAATGCAAAACTAGAGCTTGATACAGATTTTATGGAAGACATGGGAATGAAAGATATAGAATTTGTGGATATCAAATTTCAAGCAGTAGATTCTGATGAGTATAATTCGTTTTACACAGATGTGATCCGTATTAAAACGAATAAGTTTCAAGGCAGGAAAGTAGTTAAAACCGGTAAATCGATTTATAACAAAAACGGCATTAAGATCGAATACCTGGGAGGCGACGGGGATAAATATCAATTTGCCGTTACGAATACGACTGGAAAGTATCAGGTTTTTGATGTTGAAAACATTACCGTGAATGACTATACCTCGTCAGAAACAGATTTTGATCTTGTTAGTATTCCGGTATTTGATAAACAGCAAAATATAGTCACGATAGATTTAAGCCAAGGCTTTTTGACTGACAACAATATTAGCAAAGTAAAAACGATCGAGTTTACATTGGATGTCAGACCGAATGATGATTATATGAAAGAGTACAAAACAGGAGTAGCGAAGTTGACACTTAAGTAAACAGGTAACAGGAATAGGAAGTTGAAAATAGCCTGAACCTTACGATAAAAGGTAAGCATATCATGGAAAGGAATGAAGGAAAATATGGATAATAAGAGAAAAGGCGTGTGGAGTAGTGGAAGGTTGACGATAGGGATCATTTCCATTGTTTTGTTCTTGTTTATTGCATTACAGTCTTGCGCAGTAGGGGTAGGAAATGCATTGCAGGAGAATAATTCAACCAGCGGCAGTTCAGGGTTATTATGTGCATTTGTATATCTGGTCGGTGGAATTTTGGGAATTGTGATGCGTAACGCAAAAGGGATTGCGGGACTGATCGTAACTGCTGTATTCTATTTGCTTGGATTTTTGATGAGTCTTGCTGATCGAGGAGAATTTGGTGATTTAGCAATCTGGGGCGGATTAAGCCTGATCCTGGCAGCGTTTTATATTGTTTGTGCGATCAAGACCAGACAACGCAATGCAGACAATGACGGAGAGGCAATATAATTTGTCTCAGATAGTATGATGACAGAATACACATAAAAAGAAGATACCATATTCATCGCAAAGTGTGAATCGGTATCTTCTTTTTGCATTGTCATTAATAATATAATGCATGGATCAAAAGAGTATTTGTACCTACATCATAATATCAAAATAATATTAAAACACAGCGATCCTTAAATCAACTGCATCTGGACGTCTTTTGTGAGTACATCTGTGTAGCTGAAAGAAATCTTCTGTGTGGTATCGTCGAGCTTATTCTCTACTTCCACCAGAAAGATACTTGGGTAGGTTTCACGGATGATGCCCTCTGTCACATCGATCTTGTGGCGCCCGCGGTTCGCACGGATCTTAACTTTATTTCCGATGTTTTGGTCTACGGAGGATCTTACCCGGAGTATGTCTGCCTGACTCATATAGCACCTATACCTTTCTATGGTGAGATTATCTTCTCAGAATCTTTAGTCCGAAAATATTACTAACTGTATGAAGATCGAACTTGTCCCAAAAATAATCCATTCAATTGACAATAGCATTATAACATAATTTTGATGTTACGTCAATTTTTGCGAAGTTGTTAATGCAAAGTGTATCGCTTTGTGGTACAATAAAAAGAGGCGGTATTACCGCATGAGAAGCAAATTCGATCATCGAACAGAAGGGAAGTGTGTCCGGTGAATCATATCATGATTGATTTGGAAATGAACAAAATTGATAAACAACAGCGAGGTGACATAAAGCTCTCCAGTGAGTTAATAGAGATTGGCGCAGTGAAGATGGATGATCAGTTTGAGGTTATTGATCAGTATCAGACATATGTTGCTCCGGATTATGGGGCGATGGATCATCGGATCATAGCGTTAACCGGCATTACGGATGATAAACTGGTAGGGGCACCGCGTTTTGCGAAGGCGATGGATGATTTCGCTGAGTGGATCGGATCAGAGCCTACCTGGTTTTATTCTTGGAGTATGTCGGATATCCGGCAGTTTCAGACGGAATCGACATTTAAGGAGTACAAGGGACCGATCATTGCCCGTATGGAGAGTCATTGGACGGACTTTCAAGAAGTATATAGTGAGCTGTTAGGAATTAACAAGAAGATTAAATTGAAGCAGGCAGTTACGGCAGCAGATTATGAGTTTACCGGGGCGCAGCATACCGCCTTGGCAGATGCGGTCAATACGGCGGAAATATTGCGTTTATCCAAAGATGCAGACAAGTTTGAACGCGTTATGAAGCCGGTTTTGGACTTGTTTCGTCCGGATAAGGATCAACCGACTTTATTGGATATGTGCCCTGAGTTTTTTGCATCTTTTATGGAGGAGTCAGCCGGTTCCGAGTGACTGCGTCCTTTTGGAAATATAAAGACAGCGGCAAATAAATCAAAGAGTGGGAGGTATGTATGGTAAGAAATAAATATTATGTAGTACGCAAGTTGGCGGATGTCATATATGCACTGCCGGTAGGACAGGGAATTGTCAGAGATTATCCGGTCATGCAATTGGGGGCGTTGGAGTATGATATTGTGCGTAAGATCGATCAGGATGAAAATCCACGTAAGGTATTTGATGAATTAGCAATCAGTTATATGATCGCAGAAGAACAGAGAGATTCTTTTTGGGAGGATTTTTGCACAGCGGCAGAAGATCTGGCGAGCTGTAATATTATTCAAAATTATGTTGTGAACGAAAAATTGAACAGCAGAACGAAAATGAGACGCATCAAAAGGTTTCGATAGAGGGAGGATACGCCAATGAAATACTGCATTGGAGATACCGTTGTTTGCATTAATGTGGAGGAACAGAATCTGCATTCTAATTTTCAGGCATTCCGATGTGATGAAAGCGAAGAACCGCAATTGACGATTGATATCGTGGAAGAACCGGAAATGACAATGAACATTCAAATGACAGTTGGTCAGATCATGCTGATGGAATCGGAAGAAATCGGTGTGTTTGAGGGAGCTATGGGAATTGATCTGCTCTATCCTAAGAATGTACAGTTGACCAGTATTGCAATTGCCAAGGGCTATCGCAGTGCCAAAGTATATGTGGTACAGGATGCAGAGGGTAAATGGAAGGAAGAGTTGTTTTTGGCATTGCGAGACGTTATCTATCTGGCATTGGAGCAAAATGGACGTTTTGTATTGGATTCCTCGTCGCTGCTTGTTGATGGCCGCGGTGTGATTCTTGCGGCAGATCCGAATGCAGAATTTGCGGGGATCTGTCAGGGAAAGCAAATTGGAAAAATCTTGAACGATTCTGCGAATATTATCGGAATTTATAAAGAAAGATTATATTTATACGGAACGCCTTGGTGCAGTCCTGAGGCAGTACAGGCAGAGCGTGCACCGTTAGGTGGTATTGTATTTTTGAAGAAGTCGGATGCCGGCGCAGTTACAGATTTGCCGGAGGACAAAAGACAGCTTCTGATGTTAGTACACTGCAAGTCGCCGTTTTGGCGTGAGGGACTTTTGGATCAATGTCTGAATACGATCCAACGTGTGGAACCATCTGTGTGGATCCGACAGTTGGAATCGCATGCAGATGAGGCCGCAGCTGATGTATTGAAGCCGGCGCTTGATACGATAGAGAATGACACCGTGGCAGAGTATTAATGTCTACACACCATGATCTAACGTTTATGGCAGATGATGTTCGGTTGGCATAGTGCGGCAGAGAGGGAGAGCCCAGGTTATCGCTATTTGACGCGAAGTTTTAACTTGGCCTTATGGCGGTTATAGGTCATCACTGTAATGGTCGCGGTCCCTTTTTTGCGCGCATAAACGATCCCGCTTGAGGATACCTTCAGCACTTTTGGATTTGATGACCGAAAAGTTCGTTTTCGGCTGGCACTATGTTTGGAAAGTGCAACCTTCAATTGTAGAGCAGAGCCTTTTTTTAGCACTTTTTTCTTCGCTTTCAAAGCGACAGAAGAGGGTGCTTTTTTTACGACAATTTTTATGCGTGCCTTGACATTTTTGCCATGAGCGGTAATTGTAGCGGTTCCTCGTTTTTTGGCACGGATCTTACCTCTTGCAGTTACAGAAACTATTTTTTTCTTACTGCTTTTATAGCGGACCTGGCTTGCGGTAATGTGTTTTAATGTAAGAGGAAGCTTTAAGGTCTCTTTCTTCCCAACAATAATTTTGGCAGATCGAAAGGAAATTGTCGGCTTTGGCGTTGTGTTTTTGGCAAATGCCTTGATGCAGACGTTATTTTGTCCTGCCGCAGAAGTGTCTACCCAGCTATTCGCAGTAGGCGAATAATAAAAACTCTGCCCGGTTTCGCTGTTGTACAGCGATTGCACACGATTAGTAGAAGCGCCTGTCCCTTCAATCGGCAGATAAGCCTCTGTGTTATTTTTTGAATGGTAGGTTACCACGACAGAAAATGAGGAGCCTCCTGTGAGTGCTGCCGGTTTTGCGAGTGTGATCGTGTGAAAGCCATTGTAGGGAATGGATGCGGTAGTGGTACTTGCCTTGACAAGTTTACCGCTTGTCGGGTAGCCGGAAGTAACGTTTTTGTATATTTGGATCGTTACATTTTGGGCGTCGGTGATCGTATAGATGCCTACAGCCTTAAGGTTTTGGTTGTAATCTGAACGGACACGAAAGATATTAGCCCCTTTCGGACTTGTAGTATCTGGGATCGCACTGCCCCATCCAAAACCATCGTATTGATAATTTGTGTCGTACTTTGTATTTTTTTCCAGCTCGAAGGCGTAGACATCACAAATAGACGGTTCTTCGTATGACAGCCAGAAATATCCGCTTTCATCGGTTTTGCGGCCATAGCTGTTGGCAACCAGCCACGCACCGTCGGATTTGGGGCGATGACTGCTTGGAAAATTCAGTCTGGAGTAGTTATCGTCCCAGCCAATGATCGTTACGCAGTGATTGGAGGATTTTACAGCGGTAGAACCTGCATATGCAGTCTGGTAATAGGTGGCACCGGCAGAACCCTTGGAAGCGTAGGCCGTGTTGTAATACATTCCGGCCGCTAGTGCGGAAGTGTTCATGAGTGCATTTTTCCAGGCACTTGTTGGTGCAGCATCATAACAGGTGGCATTTTGCATATGATAGTTTGAGCGATAGCGGAGAACTTCTCCGTTTTTTTTCATTTTTTGTGCCATTGCACTGCGTTCTGCCAATGTATCAGCCTGGAAAGGTGCAGTGGATTCTGATACTACGCCAGACCAGCGTGCTAATGTAAATAAAGCGATCAGGGATGATCCGCCCCAGGTATAGGCGGCATCAACGTCTGAGGAAATTGGATAAAAGCCGTCTGTGATCAGTTTGTCACCGCCACGTTCGGATGGATGAAAAGCAAACCACGCCAAATGATTTTCTGAAAAATCGGCATGATTTTTTGTTAAGAAACCTTTGCGAATGGCATTGGATTCTGCTGATTTGAGAGTGCCAAATGCCCAACATGCTCCACTATTTCCTTGATCTTTGATGGAAGTGATAACTCCGGAGTCACGCAGATCGTATGAGGCTGGCAGATTGCTGTCTCCTTTTAAGGCTGATCGGATCGGAGCTGTCAGTCTAAAACTCTGGAGAGCAGCTGATGATAAGTCGGTAGAAGGACTCTGTGTTAGTGAATCTGACTGCAGCGAAGTGCTATTTTCCGTCAGGGATACCTCCTGCTCATTTTGATCCATAAATCGAAAATGAAGGAGTTTGCTGTTTGAATTTGTGATAGTGTGTGTGATCACGCGTCTGGTCCAATCTGTTTGTACATTCTCCTTTGCCATTGTCGGACGAGGCGACATAGAAAGTACAAGGGAGATCAGCACAAACAAGCATATGCTTTGACGCCAAAGGACGTTTTTTCTGTGAATTTGTATATATTTCAATGTTATGTTCCATACCTTTCTTATAATGGGTTCCTATAGGTGTTTGCCGGATAAAGCCGACAGGTGTTCGTTACAGGCAAGATACAGAGCCATCTGTATTGATACCTACTACATCATTATGATGCAGAGCCATCTGTATTAGTACTTACATCATTATGATACAGAGCTATCTGCATTAGTACGTACATTATTATGATACAGTATTATTTGCTTTTGCCCTGTGCATCTTATTATAGGAAGTATTGAGCACAGTTGCAACTGCTAAACGGTGTCGCAAAATTCATAAATTTTTAATGTATTACTAATTGTAACTGCCTGTTTATTATAGTAAAATGTGTCTGTGACAAAAATTTGTTGAAATTGTGGAGGAAAGAAATGAAGTATATTAAAGACATATTAAAAGGTATGTTGATCGGTGTGGCAAATGCCATTCCGGGAGTGAGTGGCGGAACCATGATGGTTTCGATGGGAATCTATGATGACATTATTTATTGTGTGACACATTTGTTTTCACAATTGAAAAAGAGTTTGAAAATCCTGTCTCCATATATTATCGGTATGGCAGTTGGAATTGTTGGTTTTGCATATATTATTGGATTTTTGTTGGAACATTATGGATTTCAGACCAAGATGGCATTCATCGGTCTGATCTTAGGCGGTCTCCCGTTGCTGCTAGGCAAAGTAAAAGGCAAGAAAAAAGGGATATCCCATGTTATTGTATTTTTAGTATTTTTCCTATCTATTATATTAATGCAATATTTTGGCGGCGAAGGCAAGGAAGTGACGCTGACGGTAGGAATCATTCCGGCAATCTTACTGTTTATCGTAGGTGTGATCGCATCTGCAACAATGGTTATCCCTGGTGTGAGCGGGTCTATGATGCTCATGATCCTTGGTTATTACAACCCAATCCTCTTAGCAGTCAAAGATTTTACGAGCGCGCTTGCAAAGGGACAGTGGCATACGATTTTGCAGTTATGTGGATCATTGATTCCATTCGGACTTGGCGTTGTGATCGGTATTTTTGCTATTGCTAAGATGATCGAAGTGCTGCTTAATAAGCAGGAAACATTGACCTACACGGCTATTTTGGGATTAGTAGCTGCCTCTCCGGTAGTAATTCTCATGCAGACACCACTGCTTGGACTTAGTGCCGTGACTTGGATTTCCGGTGTTATCATTTTAGCAGTTGGATTTGTATTTGCTATAAAATTGTCAGATTAAGTAACAATGTTATCATGTTCTCTGTGATGATTGGGCAAGGCATGGCTGTATGCTTTGCCTTAATATAGAGGCAGAGAAACACTATTTACGGCAAAGAAAGAGGGGAATGCAGTTATGCCAGAAGAACGAAAGGTTTTGCATCAACGGATCGTGGTCAATTTAGTAGTGACTCTAGCAGCACTACTGGCAGTTTTCTTTTTGGGACCGAAGCTGTTTCGATTTTTTTTACCAATCATCATAGCGTGGGTCATTGCAATGATTACAAATCCGTTGGTTAGTTTTTTGGAAAAACGGATCAAGATCATGCGTAAGCATGGTTCTGTGATCGTTATCGTGCTTATTTTGGCGGCTGTTGCAGCGCTGCTTGTTTTTGGCATACGAGAGATAATTTTGCAGGTTAGTGCCTGGGTTGTTGATCTGCCGGGATTGTATCAGACGGTACTTCAAAACATTAATGATTCGCTGGCAACTTTGCACAGCAAGGTTCATTTGATACCATCTGATGTGGACAAGTTGCTGCCGGGAGACAACGGTAGATTAAATGATTATATTTTGAAATTTTTGAATTCATTGACGGACAGTCCAATGAAAACAATGAGTTCCCTAGCTGGATCCGTTATTGATGGACTGGTGTTGTCGATCTTGACGATCATGTTAGCGTATTTCTTTGTCGCTGATCGACAAAAGATCAAGGATACAGTTTTGAAATACACACCATCGAGTGTTAAGCATATATGGAACGTATTTTGTGATGTTATGGTGAAAGCCGTTGGTGGATATCTGAAAGCATGTTTTAAGATCATGTTCATCATGTTTGTTATTTTGTGGTGTTTTTTTGGGGCACTTCATATTAAACACGCGATGGTGATCGCGGTGATCACAGCACTCTTAGATTTTCTGCCTTTTATTGGTACGGGAACTGTGATCATGCCGTGGGCGGCTTATTATTTGCTGACCGGCGGATATGTTCATGCGGCAGTATTGATAGTTGCTTATTTTGTTACAATGATCGTTCGAAGATTGATCGAGCCAAAACTTGTGGGAGACAGTATCGGGATCAGCCCATTTTTGACACTGTTATCTATGTTTATCGGCTATCGCTGGATCGGAATGCTTGGGTTGATCATCGGTATACCGGCCGGCATGATCATCAAGGCACTCTTTGAGCAGGGCGTATTTGAAAGCCAGATCCGTGGCATTAAAATCTTAGCCAAAGACATTAATGAGTTCCGCAAATATTAGTACAACAAAATTCCCACACCGAACATTGTTTTATGACCACATATTGCTTATTGTGTAGTCAAGCATCAGATTTCGGTATGGGAATTTTTGGTAATATTATTATTGTTATTGCTGTGGAAAATTGGAGTCAATAAAGTGGTTTAAGTTGATCTGATTTCTTGGGAATAGAATGCTGCGTCCTGCAAACGAACGGAAAATGCCATTCATTGCATGGAACAACAGTGTTCCGATCAGGATTCCCAACAATGCCAAAGTGTAATCGTCAATCTGTCCGCGTCCCAGTCCACTGACTGCCTGAGAAATTTCCATGGCAGCAGGAAATGCAAGATACAAAAACAGGCGGAATATATAATTCCATTTCAAGAAGTAAGCACAGATATAATAGCCGAATGGAATATAGAGACACACTGCCTCTGCTAAATAACAAATAAGCGGAAACAGATCAGAACCATTTCGCAGTGCGGATTCCAGATAATTACCGGTTGCCATAAACGGTACAAAGTTCTGTGCGCCAAAGGCAGGCTCTTTGTAAGGCGGAACGATCGGTGTAATGTAGTATTGCTTGATCAGTGCCAATATATAGCATACGAGCAGCACTATACTCATTTGGATAAAGAAACGTCGGTACCCTTCGAAGTGCGGCGTTGTATCATACAGATCGCGGATGGAACAGTATAGAAATGGTGTCAACCAGTTTACTAAGACGAGCAGTACCAGATAAAAGCTGTAGTGCAGCCACGGATTCGGCTGGATACAGTATACGATTACCGCATAAATGAACGCTCCGATCGTCATAAATGCAGCGTGGAGCACATTATAGGAATAGCTAAAGGATGATTCCAAAAAAAAGTGTGATAATGCGAGAGATACTAATACTGCAAATACGATCGACCATATTGGTGATGGCAAAAAATAATATAAAAATCCCTCACAGATCAGCGAGAGCAGTGCCAGTAAAATAACGAGACTGCTGATGTTTACGGTACGTGCATTCATAAAGTTCCTCCATTCTGCCATCTGTTGACGGCAATGTGTTTAATCTTTGTTCTGTGAAAACTAATTGCGGCTAAGTAATTGCTATAGTTTCTTGATGGCAGGACTCACTATATAGCGGCTGCAAAATATAATTAGACCATCACATAATAAGCAATATGTGATTCTTATAGCAACTTCCGGTATGGGATGTTTTAGTAAGCCACACTTTTTTATTATACGAGAAATGATGAAAAAATTCAATTTCTCCCATGGAATAACTCCAATTGACCTTGCAAAACATGTATTTTCCAAGTATAATGAAACACGGCAAAGGGATGGATGGACAAACTTGGAAAAAATTAAAAAAAAGCTTGACAATACAGAAAAGGTTTGATATATTATACAAGTCGCTTGAAATTGTACGGGATCTTAGCTCAGCTGGGAGAGCATCTGCCTTACAAGCAGAGGGTCACAGGTTCGAGCCCTGTAGGTCCCATTAGACTGTATCAAGCACAGTCATTTATTTTAATATGGCGGAATAGCTCAGTTGGCGAGAGCACATGGTTCATACCCATGGTGTCAGGGGTTCAAATCCCTTTTCCGCTACTAAATGAAGAGCAGGTATAATTGATATACCTGCTCTTTTTGTTGCTTCAGGAAATAGCAGAGAAGGAGTGCGATAAAGCAAGATAGATGCTTTTGAAGCATTAGTAGGAGGATTACTATGCGCGTTGGAATGGGATATGATGTACATCGTTTGGTAGAGGATCGACCGCTCATCTTGGGCGGGGTAGAGATCCCATATGAAAAGGGATTGTTAGGACATTCAGATGCTGATGTACTTTTGCATGCGATCATGGATGCTTTACTCGGTGCGGCAGCACTGGGAGATATTGGAAAACATTTTCCGGATACAGATGCTGCCTACAAAGGAGCATCCAGCATAAAGCTGTTAGAGCATGTTGGCAAGCTGCTGGAAGAAAAGTGCTATATGATCGACAATATCGATGCAACGATCATTGCACAGAAGCCTAAAATGAGAGATTACATTGATACGATGCGAAAAAATGTTGCTGATACGCTGGGGATTGAGATTGACCAGGTTAATATTAAGGCAACAACAGAAGAAGGACTTGGATTTACCGGAAGTGGAGAGGGAATCTCTTCGCAGGCGATCTGCAGTATTTCTTCTTATTATGAGCACATGGTAAACAATGCCCCGGCAGGATGTGCTTCCTGTGGCGGCTGCGCAAGAAACTGATCGGACAATAACAGATTATGATGTTGCCGTCAAAGGGTATGTAGCCCCTGACGGATGCCATGGCATATTCTCTGCATCATACTATTTTACGGTGATCTTACAACTAACTGTGGTACCGTCCTCTTTCACTTTGATCGTGGCGGTACCTTTTTTGCGTGCGGAGATCACACCTTTTTTGGTGACAGATGCCACAGAAGAGTTGCTACTGGAATAGGTGGGTGCATTGCCGGAAGAAACTTTGGCAGTCAGTGTTTTTCGCTTTCCTTTTTTAATTGTTAATTTAGAAGCACTTAATTTGATCGTGGGAGATTTTACGGTTATTTTGCAAGTTCGTGTAACGCCATCTGCCTTGACGGCAATGGTTGCCGTGCCATGTTTTTTGGCAGTCACTACTCCGGAATCCGAGACAACAGCGATACTCCTAGCGCTGGAAGACCAGGTCGGAACGGTTTTGTTTGATACGGATGCCCGCAGTGATATGTTCTGACCGCGGAACAGTGATACGGCTGTTTGGGATAGAGTGATAGTTGGTTTAACAACGGTAACTTGACAGTGCTGTTCTGTCTGATCTGCTTTGATCGTAATCGTTGCACTGCCGGGTTTGAGTGCGGTGATCAGACCGGTAGAAGAGACCAGTGCGACACTTTTTTTATTGCTGCGGTAAGTTGGGACACTGCGATTTGATGTCCTGGCTGTCAATTGGAATGTCTGCTGTTTTTCCAGTGAAAGTGCTGTTTTGTTGAGGGAGATTGTCGTTGGAACGACTTGAATCTGACAATAGGTTTCGGATTTACCGGATTTCACTTTGATCTTGCAGGTGCCGGCTTTTTTGGCAGTGATCACTCCATATACATTGACGGAAGCGATGGAGGAGGCCGAACTGGTAAAGGAAGGGTAGCTTAGGTCAGAGGTGACTGCAGACAAGACCATTTCCTGACCGATCTTTAACGAAGAACGATAACTGGATAAAACGATAAACGGAGATGCAGCACCGGAGTGGCGGACCATAGCAGGGGCGAATAACCCTGTAAGCAGTGCGGCGATCAATATCATAATAAAGAAAGTGCGGTTGACAGATGTGTGTTTGAAAAATTGTTGTTTCATTTCCATAAATACCTCATTTCTGCGCATGAAAACATATCTGATCGGGAGTAGAACGATAGCTGCGCCGGTTACTGTGTACGATAGGAACAAAAGAATGTGAGGGAAACACTCTTGACAGTTAAAAGATAACATGCTAATTTGTATTTGTCAACACATATGGCAATAAAAACATTTCACAAACAGACTCATTTGTGCTATGATTGTGAAGTAAAATTTGTGAAATTACAGGCACAACAGTAAAAGGAGGATAATGCAGTGGACAAAATTAAGATGACAACCCCTTTGGTAGAGATGGATGGAGATGAAATGACCCGTATTTTATGGCAGATGATCAAGGATGAACTGCTGCTTCCATTTATCGATCTCAAGACAGAATATTACGATCTTGGTTTGGAGTACCGTAATCAGACAAATGATCAGGTTACGATCGACTCTGCAGAGGCAACGAAGAAGTATGGTGTTGCAGTAAAGTGCGCAACGATCACACCAAATGCTGCTCGTATGACAGAGTATGACTTGAAGGAAATGTGGAAATCACCAAACGGTACGATCCGTGCTGCATTAGACGGCACCGTATTCCGTGCACCGATTCAGGTAAAAGGCATTGAGCCGTGTGTTAAGAATTGGGAGAAGCCAATCACGTTGGCAAGACATGCATACGGTGATGTTTATAAAAATACAGAGATCAAGGTGCCGGGTCCTGGTAAGGCTGAGTTAGTATTTACCGGAGAAGATGGCAAAGAGATCCGCCAGACGATCATGGATTTTGATGGTCCGGGAATCATTCAGGGTATCCATAATAAAGATAAATCTATTGAGAGCTTTGCCCGTGCATGCTTTAACTATGCATTAGATACAAAGCAGGATCTTTGGTTTGCAACGAAGGATACGATCTCTAAGATATACGATCATAATTTCAAAGATATTTTCCAGGATATTTTTGATAAAGAATATAAGGAGAAATTTGATGCTGCCGGGATTGAGTATTTCTATACATTGATCGATGATGCCGTAGCACGTGTTATGAAGGCAAAAGGAGGATTTATCTGGGCATGTAAGAACTATGATGGAGATGTTATGAGCGATATGGTATCTTCCGCATGCGGTTCTCTTGCTATGATGACTTCGGTATTGGTATCTCCATCTGGCGTATATGAATATGAGGCAGCGCATGGAACAGTACAGAGACATTACTATAAACATTTGAAGGGTGAAGAGACTTCTACTAACTCTGTAGCAACGATCTTCGCTTGGACCGGAGCACTGCGTAAGCGTGGTGAGATGGACGGTATTCAGGAACTGCAGGATTTTGCAGATAAATTAGAGAAAGCGACACTGGGTACGATCGAGTCCGGTAAGATGACGAAGGATCTTGCTCTGATTACCAGCCTTGAAAATGTGACGGTATTAAACAGCGAAGGATTTATTAAGGCAGTTCGTGAATCTTTAGAGCAGGAATTGGCATAATAACAGCTAATGGAGGATTTCTATGAAAGAGCCATTTTTTCAATGCAAGACAGCATTGCCGGACCAGGCATTCACGCATGGTGCGAAATTTCATTCAGATGATGTATTTGCGACAGCATTTTTGCGATTGATCAAACCGGAGATTCAGGTAACACGCGGTTTTGAGGTGCCGGCAGATTTTGACGGCATTGTGTATGATATAGGACGCGGCCGTTTCGATCATCACCAAGAAGATAAGGAATACCGTGAGAACGGATGCCCTTATGCTGCTTTTGGACTGCTATGGCGCGAATACGGTGCACAGTGCATTGGTGAGGAAGAGGCAGTGCGTTTTGATGAGTCTTTTGTGCAGCCGTTAGATGAATCCGACAATACCGGATGTCACAATGTTTTGGCGTCCATTATTGATGAGTTTAATCCTTCTTGGGATTCCGAAGAGAGTTATGACGATTGCTTTTGGCGCGCGGTGAAGATGGCAGAGGAAATCCTGCGTAACCATTTTGAGGCGGTAGCCGGTATTGTACGTGCGGCATCGCTGGTTCGTAAGGCAATGGAAGAAAGCAACGGCAGTATATTGATCCTTCCGAAGTTTGTTCCGTGGAAGAATGAAGTGATTGGAAGTAGTTATCAAATGGTGGTATATCCGTCGAATCGCGGGGGATATAGCGTGCAGGGAGTTCCGATAGAACATGGTGATACAGCACTGGTATGTGCAATGCCGGAAGAGTGGCGTGGTAAAGACGCACCGGAATTATCGCAGATCAGTGGAATCGCTTCGCTTCGTTTTTGTCATGCAAGTGGTTTCTTGGCAGCAGCAGATAC
>ULRP01035549.1_pt1 | contig 14462 bp, 11 predicted proteins | sample 1955521 | NCBI WGS metagenome assembly ULRP01 (sample SAMEA4835685, study PRJEB28245) | human gut metagenome | biome: gut microbiome; material: fecal sample | place: Denmark | collected 2008
GCCACTCGGCTACTCGACTACTCGGAGGAAGGCTTGAAGAGGAGGGCGGCGAGGTCGTCAGCGGTGGCGCCACGGAAATAGGAGGCGACGGGCTGGGACGCAAGGAAGGCCTTTATGTCAGCGGGATCGTAGCGGAGGCCGATCATCTTGACGGACAACTCTTCGGCGGGGGTGTCGAAAAGGAAATCGCCGGTGAAATCGAGGCGGTCGATGAGGCCGTGGTCTATGCGAAGATTGGCTTCGACGTTGCCGCAGGCCAGCTTGGCCTTGCAGCGGAAATCGGCTTCGTGGGAGTGACCATAGATGAAATCCCAGGTGGAGAACTTCTCGTCGGCCTGCTTCCGGACCTCGGCGATCTGCTCGGCGGAAAGGGGCATCTGGCCGTCACCCGCTGAAAGAATCTCCTGAAGCTTGGCCTGGAGCTCATCCAAGGAACTGAACTGAGGAAGATATTCCTTCAGGTTGGCCACACGGCTCTTGACCGAGGATATTCCCTTGGCCTGCATCTTCGAGGTCGGAGTGTCGAGCACCTTGATAAGAGTGTCAAGATCAACGTCATACATCAGCGTGCCGTGGATGATCTCCTGATTGTGGGAGACACGGCGGGCATAGCCGGAGACCTTTCTTCCTTCCACGAATATGTCGTTGCGGCCTGTCAGCTCGGCTGGTACGCCAAGGCTGCGCAGAGCGTCCACCATTGGTTGCGGGGACGGATTCCTGCCTATGATCGTGTAGTTCATGTTCTGGAGATCGTGATAGACGGCTCCGCCTCCGGTCACACGACGGGCCAGCGTGATGCCGTGCGAATTGAGATAGTCCAGATTCACCTCGCTGTAGGCATTCTGGTTCAGGCCGATGATCACGGACGGACGGTTCCTCCAGAGGAAGAAATAAGGTTCCTCGGACTGGATGTTCTCAAGGCAATATTCATCAAACGCAAGGTTGAAATACGGGTCGGTGGAGTTATTTATCAGATACTTCATATTCGATTACAGGTAGGATATATTTCTTGATTTCGGGGTAATTGGGCAGGTGGGTTCCAGGGTAGGAACGCGACCGACCTGGATAATAAGCCTCAAACTCGTCCTTGCAGTTGACCATCTCGTCACGGTCGGCGAACATTCCGGTGGTCAATGCGACTTCCTCGGAGGCAAGTCCATCAAACTCAACGCTTTCCAAACGAGCATATTCATCGCATAGAGCATCGGTGACGGTGAACGTCAAGGCTCCGTCGCGGCGCGGGGAAAGATATTCACGCTCCCCTGTCATCGTGCGCAGGAGACGGGAGATGTGGAAGTCGGGGTTGACGAGGATCTTCCGGTAGCCACGGAGTTTCTGTGCCCAGAATCCGCCAAGGGACAGGCCAACGATGAGGTCGGGGCGCTCGTCCCGGCATATTCCTTCAAGAAGGTTCAACGCCTCGCCGGGTTCGATGGGCACGTCCGGAGCGATGACTTCGCTGCCCTTCAGAAGAATCCGCAGGGAGGAGGCCATCTTGTAGGCGCCGGAAGACGCAAGCCCGTGGATGAAAAGGACTTTCATCGGGATTGTCAGTCCTTGTGACTCTCAAGGATCAGGTCGCCAAGTTCCTTGAGGTCGCGGACGATGAAATCCGCCGGGTAGTGCTCGGGATGAGGGTTCGTGCGGGCGTCCTCGGCCACTTTCAGGGCAGTCTCAAGCGTGGTCTCGCCGGAAAGCACGAGCACGCTGACGGCTCCGGCGTTGTGTCCCATCGCGATGTCCGTGTAGATCCGGTCTCCGACCATCGCTATCTCGTCGGCCTGCAGACCGTTACGGTCACGGATTCCGTCAAGCATCGTAGGATCCGGTTTGCCCATCACCTTGTCCGGTCTTCTGCCTGAAGCCGCCTCGATGCACTTCTGAAGCGAGCCACAGTCCACAAGGATGGTTCTGGCATCTGTCGGGCAGACCCAATCCGGGTTCGTCGCCATATACGGAATGCCTTGCTTGGCCCACCAGGTGGCGCGGCAGAGGCGTGAATATACAAGCGTGGTGTCGAAGGCCACAATCAGCATGTCCGGAACGTCATCAGGATCGTCGGTGCAGGAGATGAACCCGGCCTTCTCGAACTGGCCGATCATACTCGGAGTTCCCAACATAAAGAGTTTCTTAACATTAGGGAAATTTTTCTTGATATAATCAATCGTGGCGATAGGGGTCGTGTACATATTCCCTTCATCGGCGGGAATCCCCATTCCGGCGAGTTTCTTGAGGTAATCCTCCACCGACTTCGTCGGATTGTTCGTCAAGAATGAATATCCCACCCCGTTCCTTTTCATCGTGTCGAGCACCTCGACGGTGAAAGGGAAAATGTTGTTCTCCATGTAGATGGTGCCGTCCATATCCAGGGCCAGATGCTTGATCCGGCGAAGCTTGGCTTTCTGCTCTGCTGTGAGAGACTTGTTATAGTTTTCTGTCATATTCATATTTCTTTAATTAATTACTTCTATGTTTTGCCGCTTCGGCAGGCTCAGCGACCGTCCGATATATTCACATCTTACAAAAATAACAATTTCTTCATTAAGAATGCCGTTTTTTGTATCTTTGTGTCCCCCGTTTTAAAAACGCTAAAAGAATGGATCAATCAGTAAAGAAAAAGTACAACTACTGGCAGTGGAGAACCCTCATCATCCTGATGATCGGGTACGCCCTTTTCTATTTTGTAAGGAAGAACTTCAGCATCACGATGCCGGCCCTTGAGGCCGAGCTGGGTATCAGCAAGGTCAAGCTCGGCCTTTTCCTGACCCTGCACGGCATCATCTACGGCCTCTCAAGGTTCATCAACGGCTTCATCGCCGACCGTGTCAGCCGCAAGAAGATGATGGCCACAGGACTTTTCCTCTCCGCGCTCGTGAATATATTCATAGGACTCAGCCCTGAGATGAACGGCCTGTTCAACTTTATGGACGGCGAGGGCAAGGCCACTATGGGAATGGTTGCGTTCATCGGAAGCCTTTGGCTCATAAACGGTTACACCCAGGGAATGGGATTTCCACCCTGCGGTAGCCTTATGGCCCATTGGATCAAGCCTTCGGAGCTTGCCACCAAGCAGGCCATCTGGAACAGCTCGCACTCCATCGGTGCCAGCCTTGTGGCCTTCCTCTGCGGAACCTTCATTCTGAACCACTTCTCATATTCAGCGTGGCAATGGTGCTTCTTCGTCCCGGCACTCCTCGCAATAGCCGGTGCCGTTCTGGTTCTCTTCGGCCTCAAGGACACCCCTGCGTCAGTAGGGCTGCCTGATCCTGAGGAGATTGACGACAACGCTCCGGTCAAGGAAGTCGTCACAGAGCCTAAGGAGTTCACCGATTTCGCTTACAAGAGATTCGTCAAGGAGATGGTGTTCAAGAACCCTATCGTCTGGATTCTCGCGACCTCCAACTTCTTCATCTACATCATCCGCTTCACCATCCTGGACTGGGGCGCGACATTCCTCACCCAGGACAGAGGCCTGAGCATCCAGACCGCCTCGACGGTGGTGGGCATCACTGAAGTGCTCGGCATCGTGGGAACACTTCTCGCCGGCTGGGCGACCGACAAGTTCTTCGGCAGCAAGGCCCACAGAACCTGTCTCATCGGCCTGGCCAGCGCCACAGCCTGCTTCATCCTCTTCTGGCTCACCCCTAAGGAGATGGGCGGTCTTTCAGTGGCCCTGATCATCATGGCCAGCTTCTTCATCTATATGCCTCAGGCTCTTATAGGAATATGCCTGTCCAACCAGGCCACGAAGCGTGTCGCCTCCTCCGCCAACGGCATGGCCGGCATCCTCGGCTACGCCAGCACCGCGATCTCCGGTCTCGTCTTCGGAGCCCTTGCCGACAAATTCGGATGGAACTCCGTCTTCGAGGTAGCCATAGCCCTGGGCATCGTCGGCGTGATCCTCTTCGCCATCATCTGGAAAGCCCCAGCCGACGGCTACGCCAAAGCCGACAAGCTTCTGGAACAGGTCAAGGCCGACTACGAGGCGCAGGGCAAATAGCGAATTCTTTTCAATGAATATTACAACGGCTGACCGTTTCCGGTCAGTCGTTTTTCATTCAGAGTGTCAGCTGAGACTATACACCGTGGCCTGCTCCCAATATAGCCGTTGCCAACCCTGAGTTTTCCCTCACATTTTACAAAACACCTTCAGGCCGATCGGCCACAGAACCGCCCACAGACCACTTTGTCATGAATATCTCGCCCCCGATCGCACGACTTTTTCAAGCTTATCGTCATTCTACACTGTTCTGTGGCACATTACTCTGAAAGCGATTCGTAAAAACTCAGAATTCCTCACGTGCCTCAAACACGCCACCCCCGGCCAATCCAAGTTATCCTTTTCAAAATCGCCTTGTCCGTTAAATCCCCACCCTCACCGGACAAAACTCATATCATTGCCGGTTTGTCTGGCGATACTAGTGTTTCACCGGGCAAACTCATATAGTTGCCGGTTTTGTCCGGCGATTCAAGCGTTTCCCCGGACAAACCACGGCCCAATCGCCAAACCAAATCGCAGGTCACAGAACTGCCAAAAGCGACTTGAATATACAAACGCGATGGGAGCCTCCTATCTCATCCTCTTGAAATAAGCGGTGGTCTTGTCGTAATAGCCGTTTATGTCTCCAGTGAAAGTGCCTTCAATGTCTTCTTCGGACATCCTGTCGCACGGGATGACCTTGCCTTTGGCCTTATAGCAGAAACCGACACTGATCCCACCGCCTTCATATTGGTAGATTTTCACTCCTTTGTAAGTGTCCACGGCTTTCCCTACGGTACTGCCTCCGAAAAGTGCGCTGTTTTTGATATAGTCAAGTGAGAGCACGAGTTCTGATGGTGTCAGTTTTTCGACTGTCAGAACTTCCTTGAACACAATAAACGTGATAGTCAGAGTTTTATCCTTTGAAGAGTAGTAATATGGAACCGAAACCGGGAGTCCAGTATCTTCTCCATCCACCTCCGCTATCGTCTCCATATAGCCATCCTTCCCGAAAGTCATCTTCTGGTAGTTCACTCCAGACAAATCCTCCGAACCGACCTTCTCCCCATTAAACACATATTCGTTCTTGCAGTTTTGCCAAGTCCCGATGATGCCGTCGGTGTTCTCCGGATTCTCCTTACCGCAGGAAAATAGGGCGAAGGCTGCAAGAGCGGCCACAACTACAATATATATTCGTCTTATCATATTTTGAATTGTTAGAATGTCAGTCCGACGGAGACGTTGAGAATGTTGAGGCTGGTATTGTCATCGAAGTTGGTAAGGGACGGCTGGTAGGATATTCCAAGGAAATATTTGCCATAGAGTGCCTTAGCTCCGAACTGGGCGCAGAGTTGAAAGCGGTTGCCGGCATTGCCATCCTCGTCCTTCTTGAACCAGTTGAAGGTGTATCCATCATACTTGCTTTGGCCGATGATGTGCGCGGTCAGGTTGAGGCCGACGAACGGAATCAACTGGATCTGCCCAAGGTCAAGCCTGTACATCAGGTTGACCGGCACCACCGCCGAGACGAGGGTGGAATTATTGTCCCCGAACGCCATTAGCAGGTCAGCGCCATATTCGTAGAGAAAAGGCAGCTCACCCGGAAGTGCTCTCGCCTGTGAGACTCCTACCGAGAGTCCGTTCAGGTTCTGTGAGAGGGAAATTCCTCCCGCACTCGCCTTGATCTCGACATTTGAATATGATGCCTTGAAAAAGTTTTCCTGTGCGGACACCGTCCCGCAGATGGTCATCGCTGCGATGACCGCTAAAAGTTTGATACGTTTCATCATTTTATTTCACTATAATGGAAAAAGAGCAACGCCATCTAGCAATACTAGAAAGTCCCGCCATCCACGGTAAGATCATCCACCTCACCTTTTCGCCCTCTTTTAATTTTAAGCGCTTCATCTAGTCCTGCTGAGTTCCGTTCTGATTTTCGATAAGCAAAGGCACTCACTATAAGTGACAATGCTGAAGCAACTGAAGAAATTTCTGCGGAATATTTCCTACAAATGAACTGGCATCCTATGATAATGACCGCCAAAATGATCAAGACTACAAATGTTTGTTTAGTTTTCATCTCTATAGTTAATTTTATAATTCTCACATTGTTTAGTATATCTGGTCTGGCGAGAGTTGTTGCCAGACCAGATATGTCGTGATTAGTCTTCAACGGACACGGTCCATTCTTTCTCTTTGCCTTTCGCTCCTAAGATATAATCCTTTATTGCGGATTTACCCAGAGTGTCGATGCTCTTGCCATCATCCATAATAACCAGAGCTGTTCCGTCACCGTCATAATTAAACTGGATGACCTTGAAAGACTGACTTTTGTCTTTGTTGTTAGTGATAACTACCATAACAAAACGGTTTTTAAGTTAAACAATAATTGTATGAAAGGCCTATTTAGGCTATATTATTCCTTCACGCAACGTAAAGAACACTTCGAATCATAATTATCACTAGTTTCACCATAAGCGAGAGAGCCTTTAGGGGTACTACTAGGTCCAAACTGTAATACATAAACATAATTGCCAACTGGTTTTTTACACATATAATGCCCATATATTAGCATTTGTTCAGCATACCCCTTTTTGTTGATAAATCCACATGCAGGAAGGAATATAGCGAGGACACCCTCGGAGTATGGTGTACTTCCAGAAAACCACCGTCCCCTCATCCCTTTATATGTAAGAAATTCAGAACAATTAGCAGCTAACAACTCCAACTCACTCTTTGTCGGCCATCTCCAGCCATCAGGGCAAATGCTGTCATCAACGCCTCTATTACCATAATAATAGTAGTAATCCCCATAGAAATCATTTTCTGTTGAACCGCAATTCACTGGGGCCCAAGTAATTCCATCAATATTTACACCTGGCCCAAAATTCAAGCCTGCTTCATCAACATAATCATTCTCTGTCGGACTGTCCATAGTTTTAATTGGTGTTAGTCGAATGTATTCTGAAACAATATTGCTCGATCCATCAGAGATCTTGAGCCGCGCCCTGGCGGTCAACTCGCCTTGGAAGAAGGCGTCATCAAGACCGTCAGCGGAGACAGCGACAGACAAGATGCCGTCGGAGGCGGTGGCGGACTCGATGGTCAGCGGGGCGAAGTCACCGGCGGAGGCGCGGGTCATTGTGTAGACGGCCTTGACGGAGAGTGCGGTGTTCCAGTTGGCGGCGAGGTCTTCGGCGAGGCTGGCGGGTTGGATCTCGAAGCGCAGGGTGAAGGAACCTGGAGTGATGGTGGTGCCGGACATCGTGTAGGAGACATTCTCTATTCCGTCGGCGTAGGTCGGGATGTGGGAGATGGAGACCATGCGGCCGATGATGTTGGAGAGCTTGGCTTTCAGGGTGTTGATCTCGTCCTGGAGGGCGCTGATCTGGGACTTAATTTCGGACAGGGAGGTCTCAAGGGTCTTCACGCGGGTGTCGAGGGCATCGATGCGGGTGTTGATCTCGGTGACCTTGGTGTTGATGGCGGAGTTAAGCTCGGTGATCTTGGAGTCGATCTTGCCGGTAATCGTGCCGTCATATTCATTGATGGCGGAGGTTATGGCTTTCTTGTAGGCCTTGGTGATGTCCTCTGTCGCCTTGGAGAGGTCGGAGCGGAGGGTCTCGATGGCGGCGGCGTTGTCGGAGGCGGTCTTCTTGACGGTCTCCAGTTCCTTGGTCAGTTTGTCGATCAGGGTTCGGTTCTCGCTCTCGGATGAGCCGGGCTTTAGGTTATTGATGAGGCCTTCGAGGTATTCCTTCTGGGACTTCAGCTGGGCCTCAAGGGCGGACTTCTGCGCGTCGAGCTTGGCCTGTGTCTCGGCGATGGTCCAGTAGGAGTCGAACTTGGAGTTCACCCACGCCTTGAGGGATTCCTCCAGCTTGCCCAGCTCCACCTTCATCTCGGCGCGGTAGGCCTCGGTCACTTCGGTCTTCGCGGCGGAGATGGCGTTGGTATATTCATTGGTGATTGATGTTATGGCGTCCTCGACCTGCTTCTTGACGGGGGCGATGGCGGTCTCGATGTCGGACTGCCACTGCGTCTTGAGTTTAGTTTCCATCTCCGAGAGTGAGTTCGTCAGGTTGGCGATCGTCTCCTTTATAGAGGTCACGTCGGAGACTACCTTTGAATATTCCTCAAGGGTGACGAAGGTGGCTGACGCCCAGTCCTTTGTGGAGGTGATCTGCTCGGTGACGAAGGTCCTCAGTTCCGTGACCTTGGACTCGATCTCTTTGCTCTTGGTCTCCAGAGTGGTAACAGTCTCGTTGAGCAGGGTGAGCTTCTCGGTCATCTCTGTGCGCAGCGAGGTGAGTTGTGAGACGACATCGGCCTTGGCATCATAGATGGACTTCACGAGTTCCTCCTTCATCGCGCTGTCGCTCGCCTTCGCGTCCTCAATGGCCTTGTCGAGTGCGGTCTTCACCTCGTCAATCTTCTTGTCGGTGGCGGCGATGGACTCCTTCAACTCCTCCGACGGGGCCTGGATATTTTTTATATATTCCTTGAGCTCCTCATTGGTCTTCTGGAGGTTCTCTATCGTGGCGTTGATGGCGGTTATCTGCTCGGTGACGGTGGTTATCCTGTCGCCGAGGTCCTTTATCGACGTGTCGTAGACGGACATCTTCGTTTTAATCGCCGCCACCTCGTCCTCAAGGGTCTTGACCCTTTTCGTGAGGGCCTCCATCGCATCGTTGATGGCGTTGACCTCGTCGGTGATGCGCCCGTTGATCTCAAGGACTCTCTCGGCCACCTCATCGGTCAGTTTGCCGTCAAGTTCATCTATCGCTACCTTGATGGCATCCTTGTAGGCGTTGGTAATCTCGGACTTGGTGTCGAGAAGGCTTTTCTCAAGGGCGGTGATGCGCTTCGTGTTCTCGGCTATGGCTGCGGCGTTATCCGTGATGGCGGACGCATTCTCGGCGATCAGTCTTGCCTGTTCGGCTATGGCCTTGGCGTTCTCGGCGATCCTCTCGGTGTTCCGAGCCACGGCTTCCGAGTCTATGGCGCTCGCCTTCAGCGCGGCTATCGCCTTGGAGTTCTCTTCGATTGCCTTCCTATTGGCTTCGATCTGCGCCTTGTTGTTGTCGATCTGGACCTTGTTCTCTGCTATCTTGCCCTCAAGCACGGTCTGAAGGTTGGAGATCTTCTCTGAATATTCAGTCTTGACGGTCTCGATTTCCTTGAGTAAGGTCTCCTTCTCGACAGTGGAGGTGGATATTTTGCTCTCCAATTCACTCACCTTTGTGGTCAGTTTTGTCTGGAGGATGCTGATCTGGTTCTTCAGTTCCTCGACAATCTTTGTGTTGTCGGTGATCTGCGTGGTGTTGTTGACGATGGTCTGCGAGATCTCGGAGATCCTGTTCGTGTTCTCGATCACGGTCTGGGAATATTTCTTCACCTCCTCGTTGACGGTTGTCAGCTCATTGCTGAGGTTGGTGATGAGGGTCGTGTTGTTCGTGATCTTTGTCGTGAGGTCTGTGGACAACGCGCTGATGAGTCCTTCGAGATAGGTTTTCTGTGAAGACAAGCGTCCTTCGAGTTCGGCCTTCAAGGCCTCCAGTTTCGCGTCCGTCTGGGAGATTGTATAGTAACCGGTCAGCGCACTGTTCACCCACTCTTTTAGTGACTTCTCAAGTCCTTCTATTGAGGCTTTTATCTCAGCCTTGTAGGCAACCTCGATCTCAGTCCTGACCTTTGTGATGGTCGTGTTAATAGACTCTGTTATGGATTTGACAACGTCAGCGGCGATCTGGTCACGGATAGGCTCAAGGGCCTTCTCTATCTCCTGACTTACCCTTTCTTTAAGATCTTTCTCCAGGGTTTCCACGGATGAATTGAGGCTCTCGATGCTCTTTTGGATGGAGCTGATGTTCTGCACGACAGCATTGTACTGGTCGATGGTGGCGAAAGTCGTCAATGCCCAGTCTCTAGTGCCGGAGTCCTTCTCATCAACATAAGACTTCAGATCGTTAATCTTGCCCTCCAGTTCGGTGTCCTTGGATTTCAGGGTAGCGATGGTTTGGTTGATCTTGTCAAGTCGTCCCTCAAGATCAGACTTGACGGACTCCAATTTTGACAAGATCTCGGCGTTTGATGAACTTAGTTCCTCTTTCAAGGTCTTGATTTTACCGTCAATCTCCTCGATGGTCGTTTTCAGGTCACCAGCTGATTTCTGCAGCGCATCAATGTAGCCTCTCAGCTCCTTGTCCGTCTGCTCAAGTTTCGGGATTGACGAGTTGATCTGAGTGATCTGCTGGTTGATGCTCTTGATCTCAACGTTCTCAATCTGGTCAAGCCTTCCGTTGATGTTGCGGATGTCTCTCTTGAGACCTTTGTGGCAGCCCGTCACAAACATGGCTAGAACAAGCAACGTTCCCAATGAAAATACTTTTTTCATTTCGTTCTGCTATTGGTTCCGTTCCTGTCCGACTCCCGCCAGGATGTTTTTTCATAAATATAAGAAAGTGTGGAGCCGATTTCGTCTATCTCAAAGAAGGTTCTGGCAAAACCTGACAGAAAATAGACTGAAACAATCCCCACACCTGTATCGTTGGGTGTAGAGTACACGCAATCGGATACAGATGACGGTGCTGTCGTCTTCCCTTCTGTCTTTGAAAACTGCCAGATTTTCTTTGAAGGATAGTGCGAAAACACTTTCATCATTATGTATGTTTTGGGCATCTGCACCAAAACGTTACAAAGGTAAGAATATTTTTGGATTTGACTGCACCTTTTGCGGAGATTGTCTCGGCAATGGTCTCGGACGACGGTCACGTTGATTTCATGGATCAAGCTTCTATACCATTCTTGACCAGTGGGACTTGGCCAGAGCCTTTCTTATTGACTTGATAGCACTCTCAAGCGACAAAAATGGCTTAAAATGTCGCTTGAGGGTGTCATTTGACACTCTTCGGCAACGAAAAAGGCCTCAAGCGTCGCCGAGCATCACCGCTCAGGACAGACATTGTAACAAAGAGGTCATCGATTCCGGATGATTTGTCACAGAAGGACAATCCATAGATAGGATGATAACCGCAATACTAATTACAGCAATGGCTTGAGCTAACCCTTTTTGAACAGTGACTTCAGATCCATTATGAAGAAATCGTCCAGAGGCAGAGCATGGGGGCCAACAATGAATGCGGCAGTGACTTTATCCGCAAATTGTTCTTTGAATTTTTCAAAACCTACGGTCTTGTCAACGCTGCCACTTTTGACCTCTATGGCAACCAGTGCCTGCCCTTTTCTCAGAACATAATCGCACTCCTGCCTTCTTTCATTTCTCCAATAAAACAACTCATAGTCATCGGTCATCGCCCTGTTGGCCAAATGCGCACCGACCGCCGACTCAACCAGACGTCCCCACTCTGCCGGATCCACACGTGCTTCGTCAAAAGAGAATGTTCCGAACCTGTTGCGGAACGCATTGTTGAACACCTGCATTTTGGGGACAGACTGTTTCTCTTTTACTCTCGACGAAGAGTAGTTCTGAAGAGGTTGTACTATCATCGACTTGTTGAGTATGTCAAGATAATTTTTGATTGTCGGAACGGTACCGCTGTTCATCGTTCCTTGCATCTTTGTAAGAGACAATTCCTTGGCAGATTCAATGCAGGCGAGTTCAAACACTTGCCTTAGAAGAGCCGGATTACGGATCTCTTCTATCTCAAGAATATCCTGTGTCAGAATCGGCGATATTATGGAATCCTCCATAAGGTTACGCCACCTATCTTCATCCTGAATATCAGGTGCAAGTCCCGGAAATCCACCGAAGTAAACATATTCATCCATCGAAAAACCAAAGGCCTCGTGCATTTCCTGCCAATCCCAATAGCCCATTTTTATGGTCTCAAAGCGCCCCTCAAGGGATTCTTCAAGTCCTTTCTGCAACAGAAGGCGGGGAGAACCGAGTAAAATCACTTTCAGATTACGGTGACTTCTGGAATCCTCGTCCCATTCCTTCTTAACCTGCTCGCTCCAACCTCTGATTTTCTGGACTTCATCAATGATCAGGATATGTTCTTGCTCCGAATGAATATCCATCCGCATACGCACCTGCTGCCATTTGTTTGGTATCCACGAAGAGTCAAAACGATTGACACCATCCGCAGCGAAAAAATCAAACGGAACCGAAATCCCTTCCGTAAACTGTCCGACCAATGTGGATTTTCCGACCTGACGCGGCCCCATTACTATCTGCATTCTACGCCGTGGCTCAGCCATTCGTGATTTAAGAATATTCAGATGCCGCCTTTGATACATAGTGATTTTACAAATTGTGTTTTACAAATTGTGTTTTACAAATTTATAAAACATATTTTACAAAATCACAAAGTTCAAGATAATTAATTGACATCAAGCCCTCTACCATGCAGCGATAATGACGTAAAAATCCCCACTTACACCGGACAAAACTCATTTCGCTGCCAGTTTGTCCGGTTAGCAAGCATTTCCCCGGACAAACCTCGGTCCAATCGTCAAACCAAATCGCAGGTCGCAGAACTGCCAAAAGCGACTTGAATATACAAACGCGATGGGAGCCTCCTATATCTTCCTCTTGAAATAAGCGGTGGTCTTGTCGTAATAACCGTTGCCAACCCTGAGTTTTCCCTCACATTTTGCAAAACACCTTCAGGGCGAACGGCCACAGAACCTTCCACAGGCCACTTTGTCATGAATATCTCGCCCCCGATCGCACGACTTTTTCAGGCTTATCGTCATTCTACACTGTTCTGTGGCACATTACTCTGAAAGCGATTCGTAAAAACTCAGAATTCCTCACGTGCCTCAAACACGCCACCTCCCGGCCAACCCCAAGTTATCCCTCACATTTTGCAAAACACCTTCAGGGCGATCGGCCACAGAACCTTCCACAGGCCACTTTGTCATGAATATCTCGCCCCCGATCGCACGACTTTTTCAGGCTTATCGTCATTCTACACTGTTCTGTGGCACATTACTCTGAAAGCGATTCGTAAAAATATCTCTATCCAAAAGGTGGGGAGGAAAACATGGTAATAGGGAGAAAATTTCTATATTTGCAAAAAAGTAGGGAGAAAATGGCGGCTGATCTTGAAAACATCATCTATGAATATCGGCGACTGGGCATCGACCAACAGATAGATTACGACAAGTTCTATCTGTACTCCCTCATCACGCATTCCACGGCGATGGAGGGTTCGACAATCACGGAGGTCGAGAACCAGATCATGTTCGACCAAGGGGTCAGCATCAAAGGGAAAAGTATTGAAGAACAGAATATGAACCTTGACCTCAAGGCAGCCTATGAGAGGTCTATTGAATATGCAAGGGCTCATACACCGATAACGACGGACATGCTTATGGAACTCTCCTCATTGGTAATGAAGAACACCGGGAAAGATTACAAAACCGCGTTAGGAGAGTTTTCCTCGGCGAAAGGCCAGTTGCGGCTGCTGAATGTCACCGCGGGATCCGGAGGCAAATCCTATATGAATTACAGTAAGGTTCCCGCAAGACTGGCCGAGTTTTGCGAGCGGACCAACGAAGCGAGACGAGGTGTCAAAAGCAAAGATATCAACCAGTTATATTCAATAAGTTTCGATACTCATTTCAACTTGGTCACCATCCATCCTTGGGCAGACGGCAACGGCAGGATGCCCGTCTGCTGATGAACCAACTCCAATTCGAGTTCGGCCTTATCCCTTCGATCATATTAAAGGAAGACAAGGAGGATTACATCAAATCGCTCATCGCGGCCCGGGAAAGCGATGACTTGAACATATTCAGAGATTTTATGTTCAGCACCACGGCAAAGGTCCTCCGCCGCGACATCGACAACTACCTGCAATCCACCGGCCTGCTCGAAGAGGAAAGCCCGTCCTATTCTGTCCGCGCTGGGAAAAAGCCGAAAAGCAGGGAGATGATTCTGAATATGCTGTCGAAGGACGGCTCCCTCACCTCAGCATCTCTGGCCAAGAGGTTAGGAATATCCCCGAAAGCCGTTGAAAAGCATCTCGCAAACCTGAAAGCCTCCGGCCTCCTCCGCCGCATCGGTCCAGACAAAGGTGGGCATTGGGAGGTCAACGAAATCGCCCAAAAACGTCGCCTGGAGAGGCGCCTCACCGATCACGACGGCAGCACTTTCTCCACATAATGCTCCCCTCGTATGCATTTTTGCCTTCGACAAGAGCAATAGCACTCGTTTTCAATCCAGTCGTCGTACCATAAAGTGTTGAGCAACCAACATTAGTAGAAAACAAGGCAGTTTCACAGAATGAATCTACAAAGAATCCAAAAAGGCAAGCTATAATGCGCCAAAACTAACGAAAATCATCAGTTTTGGCGTGTTATAAGACTTCACGTGACAAGTATTCGCTTTTGCAAAAGCAAATTTTGTAGCGTTTTCAACTTGTAGAAAAGCGAAAAACACCATTAAATTAGCTTTTACAAAAGCTAAGAATCTGTTTTGAATTGTTTGAAATGTTCTTTGAGGTGAAAAATC
>ULRP01049266.1_pt1 | contig 14424 bp, 9 predicted proteins | sample 1955521 | NCBI WGS metagenome assembly ULRP01 (sample SAMEA4835685, study PRJEB28245) | human gut metagenome | biome: gut microbiome; material: fecal sample | place: Denmark | collected 2008
ACGTGGAACAGGAGTTCTCCTTAATGGATTTCTTTGAAAACCGAATGCCCGGAATAGGACAATCACAATTGAACGTGGAACTGAAGAGGACGCGAAGGAAAGGTGAATCGGAAGAAGGAGTAACGGCTGCATTATGTTTGGTTTTTCAGAAGGGAAAAGATACAATTCGTTCGTGGGTTATTACCGCCGCAGGTACGGTGAGCGGCTCCAGAAACTTGTTCTGGACGCAGGGTTCTCGTGCCCTAACCGGGACGGAACCGTGGGGCGGGGAGGGTGTACCTACTGCGACAACGCCGCTTTCCATCCTGGTTACAGTACTCCGGGGAAGCCGCTTCTGACACAGATTGACGAAGGAATAGAGTTCCAAAAGGTGCGATATCCGAGGGCGAGGCACTACCTGGCATATTTCCAGGCATATTCAAACACATACGGTCCGTTGGATCGGTTGAAGGCTCTTTATGAGGAGGTCCTGAGCCATCCGGAGGTGGTGGGGATCGTGATCGGCACGCGTCCGGATTGTGTCGATGAGAAGAAGCTGGACTATCTGGCTGGCTTGGCGTCGGGGCGTGTCCTTTCAGGGTGGCAAAGATCCCTTCGGCAGGCTCCGGGACCGACTGTCCAGGCTCCGGGACCGACTGTCCAGGCCCCGGTTCCGGATACCCTCACCGCCCCCATAGTGGTGGTGGAGTACGGCATCGAGTCCTGCCACGACAGCACCCTGCGCCACATCAACCGCGGCCACAGCTTCGAGTGCGCCCGCAAAGCCGTGGAAATGACCGCCGAAAGAGGCATCGACACCGGAGCCCACTTCATTCTCGGCCTCCCCGGCGAGACCAGAGAGATGCTCCTCGACCAATGCGGCCTTATCTCCTCCCTCCCGCTGCGCTCCGTCAAATTCCACCAGCTCCAGATCGTCAGAGGCACAGTGATGGAAAAGGAATATGCCGCCGACCCCTCAGCCTTCTACCGTCCCGGTCTTGATGAATATCTTGACTTTGTCATCGACATCCTCGAACGCCTGCGCCCCGACCTTTACATCGAACGGGTCGCCGGCGAGGTCCCGCCCCGCTTCGTGAACGACACCCCTTGGGGACTCGTCCGAAACTTCGAGATCCTCCGCCTTCTGGACAAACGTCTTGAGGAACGGGACACGTGGCAAGGCCGTTTATATTCAAAGCCTTCTTCTGGACAAACGTCTTGAGGAACGGGACACGTGGCAAGGCCGTTTATATTCAAAGCCTTGATTAATCGGCTGGCACAACTTTCGCTTGCCGGAAGACCGGCTGTCGGGCCGGAAACCGAATTTTTTGAGGCCATAGAGGCAGAACAACCCTCCGGCCAAGCCAACTATTGCGTGAAAATTCTTATATTTGTCAAATTTATTTGATTACAATGGCGAAGTTTGTAAACCGAGAGATTCCTGAAGGCCTCACCTTCGATGACGTTTTGCTGGTTCCGGCACATTCCGATGTACTTCCTCGTGACGTGGATGTCACAACAAATTTCACGACTGACATCAAGCTCCACACCCCGATCGTGTCGGCCGCGATGGACACAGTCACAGAAGCCGATCTTGCCATAGCGATGGCGAGGGCCGGTGGTATCGGTGTGATTCACAAGAATATGACCATCGAGCAGCAGTGCGAGCAGGTGCGTCACGTGAAGAGGGCTGAGAACGGAATGATCTACGATCCTGTGACGATCAGCCCGGACGCGAATGTCGGCAACGCCCTCGCGATGATGAAGAAGCATCACATCGGCGGCATTCCTGTCGTGGACGCCAACGGCTTCCTCATCGGAATCGTCACTAACCGTGACTTGAGGTTCCAGGAGGATATGCAGCTGCCGATTTCCGAGGTTATGACAAAGGAGAACCTCGTGACCGCGCCTAAGGGCATCACCCTGGCCGACGCCACGAAGATCCTCCAGCACAGCAAGGTCGAGAAGCTTCCTGTTGTTGATAATGACGGCAAGCTCGTCGGCCTGATCACCTACAAGGACCTTATGAAGATCAAGGACAACCCTATCGCCTCCAAGGACAGCAAGGGCCGCCTCCTCGTCGCCGCCGCCGCCGGAATCAAGTCCGACACGCTCGACAGGATCGGTCTTCTGATCGACGCCGGAGCCGACGCTGTTGTCCTCGACACCGCCCACGGACACTCCGAAGGTGTGCTCAGGATGATCAAGAAGGCCTGCGACGCCTATAAGGATTTCCAGATCATAGCCGGAAACGTCGCCACCGCCGCCGGTGCCAAGGCTCTCGCCGATGCCGGAGTCAAGGCCGTGAAGGTCGGAATCGGCCCGGGCTCGATCTGCACCACGAGAATCATCGCCGGAATCGGCGTGCCGCAGCTGACGGCCGTAATGGAGGCCGCATATGCCCTCAAGGGAACGGGCGTGCCTGTGATCGCTGACGGCGGTATAAGATATTCAGGAGACATCGTCAAGGCGCTTGCCGCCGGTGCCAGCACCATCATGGCAGGCTCCCTGCTCGCCGGAACGGAGGAATCCCCAGGCGAGACAATCATCATGAACGGCCGCCGCTTCAAGTCCTACCGCGGAATGGGATCCCTCGAAGCGATGGAGCAAGGCTCGAAGGACAGGTATTTCCAGGACATGGAGTCCGACATCAAGAAGCTCGTACCAGAAGGAATCGTGGCCCAAGTGCCTTACAAGGGGACCGTCTCAGAGGTTGTCTATCAGCTTGTCGGCGGACTCAGGGCCGGAATGGGCTACTGCGGAGCGCATACTGTCGAGGAACTCAGGAACGCCCAGTTCGTGCGCATCACCAACGCCGGCTTCCTTGAGAGCCACCCACACGATGTGACCATCACCAAGGAAGCCCCTAACTATTCCCGCTAATCAATGATGCTCAGGAGGTTCCGCATATTCATGATGGCCGTCGCCGTTGCCGCCCTTCCGTCCTGCAAGGCAATATCCTCGCTGATTCACGACGGGGAGGTTGTCGCCAGGCTGGGAGACCATAAACTCTATCGCTCGGAACTGGACGATGTGATCCCCAAGGGCACGTCTCCGGAGGACAGCGTGAACCTTGCGAACCTCTACATCAACTCGTGGGTGAAGGACAAGGCTTTCCTCGACATAGCCCAGCAGCGTCTCTCCAAGGAGGAAAAGGATGTCTCGAAGGAGCTTGAGGCCTACCGCCAGTCGCTTCTGCGGTACCGCTACGAGCAGCGCTACATCAACGAGCGCCTCGACACCACCGTCTCAAAAAAGCAGATTGATGAATATTATGGCTCCCACAAAGAGTCCTTCAAGCTGGAGCGGCCGATCCTCAAAGCCCGTTTTATGAATATTCCGAAAGATTCTCCGAATCTTCAGAAGATCAAGAAGCTGATGTCTTCGGACAAGGTTGAGGACGTGGTGGCCGCTGACAGCATCGCCTTCAATTCGACCCAGCGTTACCATGACTATTCCAATGGCTGGATAGACGCGGTGAAACTGGCCGCCGAGTTCGGTGTGGACTATGTTCAGATGCTCTCACAGCGTAGCGGCAACTTCATAGAGATGCCGGACGGGGATGCCAACATCTCTGTCGCGTTCATAGTGGATTACCGGAGGGCCGGGGAGATCGCTCCGGTGGAATACTGTGAGGACAGGATAAAGGACATCATCATCAGCGGAAGAAAGCACGAGCTCCTGGCCGGTTTGGAACGGGACTTGATAGAAGACGCCAAGGTTAAGGAGAATTTTGAAATATATTCGAAATGATAAAGAAAACAGCAATCACCATCTTCGCCCTCGCAGCGACCTGCGCGATGGCTTCTGCCCAGAAATACAAGTACGTTGACAAGACCGTCGCCGTTGTCGGCAACGAGGCGATCATGATCTCCGACATCGAAGGGGCGGTCAAGGACCGCAGCGCCCAGGGCTTTTCATCAGACAGGAATGTCCGCTGCGAGGTGCTGGAATCGATTCTCGAATCGAAGATATTCCTGATGCAGGCCAGGATCGACTCTCTCACGGTCAATCAGGACATGGTTGAGGGAAGCCTTTCCCAGCAGGCGGACAGGATGCTGACCTACCTCGGCGGCGAGGACAAGGTTGAGGAATATTTCGGCAAGCCTCTCTACCGCCTCCGTCAGGAATGGCGCAAGCAGTACGAGGACATGAGCCTCACACAGCAGGCCCAGCAGGAGATCATGAAGAAGATCCCGGAGATGACACCTTATGATGTAAAGGAATATCTTGACACGGTTGACACCAAGAACCTTCCGATAGTTCCTATCAAGTACCAGCTCAGTCAGATCTGCCGTTATCCGGACCGCGAGGCCGCGAACATGGCCGTGCGCGAGAAGTTGCTGGACCTCCGCGAGAGGATCATCAACGGAGAGAAGTTCTCCACTCTTGCTCGAATATATTCGGAGGATCCGGGTAGCGCCCGTAAGGGTGGCGAGCTTGGAATGGCCTCGAAGTCAATCTTCTGGCCTGTGTTCTCGGATGCGGCTATGGCTTTGAAGCCGGGTGTTATCTCGCAGATTGTCGAGACTCCTGACGGATTCCACATCATCGAGGTCATCGAGAAGAAAGGCGACATGTTCAACGCCCGCCACATTCTGATGAAGCCTAAATACACTGATGACGACAGGGATAAGGCGTTCAAGACTCTTGACAGCCTCCGTACCGAGATCAACAATAACGCCGTGACGTTCCAGATGGCGGCGAACTTCTACTCACAGGATCCGGCCACCAGGACCAACGGCGGTCAGATGTCCGATCCGAACACCGGCTCGGCATATTTCGAGATTGACCAGCTCAAGCCGGAGGACTATCTGGCCATCAAGGACTTGAAGGAGGGCGAGATCTCCGAGCCTGTGGAGTCCACTGACAATGATGGCCGTCAGGATCAGGTCAAAGACTATGTCGTTGGAAAGACCATCTACAAGATCATCCGTGTTGACAAGATCATTCCGGCCCACACTGCGTCGTTTGAGGAGGATTTCAGCCAGCTTCAGGAGCAAGTCCGTCAAGACAAGCAGATGAAGGCCATCGATGACTTCCTCGCCGGCAAGATCAAGGAGACCCACATTGTCATCGACCCGATGTTCAAGGACTGCGAGTTCCGTCGTCCGGGTTGGGCTTCAAAGTTCTCTGAAGACTGATGCTTGCGAGACGTCTGGCATATTCATTAATCCTTCTGCTGGTTTCGTTCGGCCTTTTCGCCCAGAACACCGAGCAGAAGGACAGTCTTGTGCGCCTGCTGGGATGTGATGAGCTTCAGCAGGTCGAGGAATATGGCCAGAGCTACAGGAAGGCTTTGGGACATGCCAGATTCGAGCACAATTCAACTCTTCTGATCTGCGACACCGCCTTGTGGAATGTCAACCAGAATGTTATAAACGCTTTCGGCAACGTCCAGATCATTCAGAACAACACAGTGCTCAGCAGCGAGAGCCTCGACTATCTCATCGACCAGAACCTCGCTCAGTTCAGAGGCGCGCTGGTCCAGCTTAGGGACAAGGATGGGAACACCCTGCGTACCACTGACCTGGACTATAACACCAAGGACAGTGTGGCCGTGTTCAGGAACGGCGGTGCCTTGCGCGACAAGGACGGCCAGATCATCGAGAGTGATGACGGCCATTACTATTCCAAGCTCAAGACGTTCAGTTTCACGAACAACGTCAACATGTACACTGACTCGATATTCGTGAAGACTGATGATCTGGACTACAACACAGGCACGAACGTAGCCACTTTCGGAACCGGCACCAACGCATGGAGGGACAACAATATGCTTTCTTCTCAGGCCGGTTTTTACGAGCGGACTTTGGAAAAGTTCACGTTCTTCAGGAACGTGCATATTCTTACCGAGAACCAGGAGGCATGGGCTGACACCTTGGTATATTACCGGGTTCCGAACAATGTGGAGATGTTTGGCCATGTGGAACTGCTTGACACGACTCGCAATGTGGCCGCGGTGGCCGGTTATGTGCAGTATATAGATTCCTTGTCATTCATAAAGTTGACCCGTGAGCCGGCTGTGATAGCGATCAGCGAGCAAGGGGAAAAGAGAGATACAGCTTACATCGGTGCGGACACATTGATTCTGCGCTCCATACCGAAATGTGATGTGGATTCATCGGAGATTTCCAATTCGGCAAGCCGTCTGAAAGAGATAAACGTGGATCCTGTCACGGAGTACCGTCGCAAGGCCTACGAGGCAGCCAAGGCCGCGGCCGAAGAGGCCCGCAAGAAGCGGGAAGAGGAAGACCCTAACGCCGCCGGAGCCTCCGACAGAGGCGCCTCCGCTGTCAAGCCAGGTGGAAAACCGACCGGGAAACCGGCTGGCAAGGCAACTGGAACGGCTATAGGAAAGACGGCGGGAACAACGGCTGGAAAGACAGGTGATAATTCAGGAGGAAAGGCGATCTCGAAATCCGGAAAACTGTCAGGTGACGCGATGATCGGCGATCCTGTGACGAAAGGCCGTCAAGGCCTTCCCGCTCCATGGGATGATGTCATTGAATATGCTCCTCCACGGTTCCAATTGCCGGACACCCTGAAAACGTCGCCCGACACTGTACGTGTTCCAAGCGACAGTCTGGCGGCGAAGACCCTTTCCGCGGTCACTGAACCTGTTTCGGTCACTGAACCTGTTTCGGTCACTGAGCCTGCCGAAGTGACCAATCCGCAATCACCGGATTCCCTGACCGTGCCTACGGATTCCCTGACCGTCCCTACGGATTCCCTGACCGTCCCTACGGATTCCCTGACTGTCCCTACGGATTCCCTTACCGTGCCGGGTGATTCCCTTACCGTGCCGGGTGATTCCCTGCATGTTCCAACTGACTCTTTGTCTTTGGCCCCCAAGGATTCCACGAAGATCAGTTTCATCTATGGCATACGTAACGTCAAGGTGTTCCGTAACGACATGCAGGTCGCATGCGACTCTCTTGCCTACACGGATCTTGACTCTTTGATAAGGTTGTATGAAAACCCGATTGTCTGGAATGAGATCAAGCGGCAGTACAGTGCCGACAGTATAACCGTCATTGTCAAGAACCGGTCCATTGACCGCGCCAGCTTGATGTCCAATGCCTTTATAATAGTGCAGGAGGACACCTTGTCCTATGACCAGATCCGTGGAACAGAGATGATGGCATACTTTGACAGTACCGGTGCGTTGAGGCGGTTCGACTCGATGGGTGGCGCGTCCGGAGTCTTCTACATCGAGGAGAACGGAAGTCTGGCCACCGTCAACAAGTTCGAGTCAAAGATGTTGACCGCGACATTGAAGGACGGTAATATTCAGGACTTGAACTACTTCGATGCCGTGAAGACAGATGCCTACCCGGTCGTCCAGATGAAAAAGGACGAGAAGATTCTGAAGGGATTCGACTGGCAGCCGGACAAACGTCCCAAGGGACCGGAGGACATCACGCCATATAAGCCGCGAGAGTCCCAGAGGAAAGTCTATGAGAATGTGCCGAGAGCCGAATTCGCGCAGACGGACATCTACTTCCCGGGCCACATGAACAGCGTCTATAAGATGCTGGCCAGACAGGATTCCTTGAAACGGGTCCGTAACGCTGAGCGCAGAAGGCTTGAGGCCGAGCGCAAGGCTGAGGCTGCCAGGATTGCCGACAGCCTTAGGATCGTTGCCGCCGCCGACAGCCTTGCTTTGGCGGACAGCCTTGCCCGTGCCGACAGTCTGGCTCTGAGAGACAGCCTTGCCAGCCGTGATTCTTTGGCGCGACAGGACAGTCTTGCCGTGAAGGACAGCCTTGTGGTTTCAGATTCGTTGTCGGTCAGCAAGGCCGATTCATTGGCCAATGATCCTTCGGCCATAAAGAAGGCTGAGCAAGAACGCAAAAAGGCTGAGAGAGAGAAGGCGCGGAAAGATCGTCAGGCGGCCAAGGAGGCCAGATGGGCTGAACTTGACGCCCGTGATGCCGCCAAGGCTAAGGCCAAGGAGGAGAAAGCGTTGAAGAAGAAGCGTCAGAAGACCCTCAAGACATTGAAGGCGATGGAGAAACGTCGTGCTAAGGAAGAGAGGATGCTTGAACGCTACAAGGCTCGTTACGAAAAACAGAAAGCCAGAAAAGCCGCACGGAAAGCCGGTAAAAAATAAGGACTGACCTGAAGGCCAGTCCTTGATCCTTTATAATAGAATCCTTTTTTAGAGAAGTTTCTTCTTGAGGGCGTCGATCATGTCCATGGTCATGGTCTCCAGATCATAGGACGGTGTCCATCCCCACTCCTCGCGGGCGCAGGAATCATCCATCTTGTCCGGCCAAGAGTCAGCGATCGCCTGACGTACCGGATCCACCTCATATCGCATCTTGAATCCAGGAATATGTTCCTGAATCTTGTGGTAGATAATCTCCGGATCAAAGCTCATGGAGGCGATGTTGAACGAGTTGCGGTGTTTCAGCTTGGAAGGATCCGCGTTCATGATGTCCACGGCGGCCTTCAGCGCGTCAGGCATGTACATCATGTCCATGAATGTCCCGGCCGCGATAGGGCAGACAAACTCTTCGCCTTTTACTGCCGCATAGTAGATCTCAACGGCATAGTCTGTCGTGCCGCCTCCAGGAAGTGTCACATTGGAGATAAGTCCAGGGAACCTTACCGAACGGGTGTCCACACCGTATTTGGTGTGATAATAGTCACTCAGCAACTCGGTGGCCACCTTGGTCACGCCGTACATCGAACGAGGCCTCTGGAGCGTGTCCTGAGGAGTGTTCTGATGCGGAGTCTCAGGGCCGAACGAACCGATCGAGGATGGTGTGAACACAGCGACATTGTTCTCCCTCGCGATCTCAAGAATATTCATGAGTCCGTCTATCTGGATGTGCCATGCCAGCTGCGGCTTCCTTTCCGCGACAGCCGAGAGCAGGGCGGCGAGATTGTAGATTGTGTCGATGTTGTACTTCTTCACGATGCCCAGAAGTTGCTCACCGTTGCAGACATCAGCCTCCTCGGCGGGACCGCTCTCAAGCAGAACACCCTTTGGCTCAGCACCTTTGATGTAGCCGGCGACAACGTTGCCATCCGGGTACATATTCCTGATTTTCATTGTCAGCTCCGAACCGATCTGTCCGGTCGAACCTATCACTAGTACATTTTTCATTGCGGATCGCTTGTTTATTGCTAAATTAGCAAGTGCAAATTTACATTATTTTCTGACAAGAGCCCTTATTTATAATAAAATATTATCGATTTTGTCAAAAATTAATATATTTGTCAGTGCGAAATCGAAACGTTTTAAAATTTTATCAATATGTACGGAAAATTCCAGGAACATCTACAGGCAGAGCTTGCCTCCATCAAGGAAGCCGGACTCTACAAGAACGAGAGAAACATCGCCTCCGCACAATCCGCCGAGATCACTCTCCAGGACGGCAGCAAGGCTCTTAACTTCTGCGCCAACAACTATTTAGGTTTGGCTGATTCCCCGAGGCTCATCGAGGCAGCCAAGAAGGCTATGGACGAGAGGGGATTCGGAATGTCCTCTGTCCGTTTCATCTGCGGAACCCAGGATCTTCACAAGGAGCTTGAGGCTGCCATCTCCGACTTCTTCCACACAGAGGACACCATCCTCTACGCATCATGCTTCGATGCCAACGGTGGGGTGTTCGAGCCTCTGCTCACGGCTGACGACGCCATCATCTCAGATTCCCTGAACCACGCCTCCATCATCGACGGAGTGCGTCTTTGCAAGGCTGTCCGTTACCGTTACGCCAACGCTGATATGGCCGACCTTGAGCGTTGTCTCCAGGAGGCTCAGGCCCAGAGGTTCCGCATCATCTGCACCGATGGAGTCTTCTCAATGGATGGCAACGTCGCTCCGATGGACAAGATTTGCGAGCTGGCCGAGAAGTATGATGCCCTCGTGATGGTTGATGAGAGCCATTCCGCCGGCGTTGTCGGCAAGACCGGCCACGGAGTCGCGGAGCAATATGACTGCTATGGCCGCATTGACATATTCACAGGCACCCTCGGCAAGGCGTTCGGTGGCACCGTCGGCGGATTCACCACAGGCCGCAAGGAGATCATCGATATGCTCCGCCAGCGCTCCCGTCCGTATCTCTTCTCCAACTCTCTGCCGCCTATGATCGTGGCCGCCGGCATCGAGATGTTCAAGATGCTCAAGGAAAGCAACGAGCTTCACGACCGCCAGCAGGAGAACGTGAACTACTTCCGTGACAAGATGTTGGCCGCCGGCTTCGACATCAAGCCGACCCAGAGCGCCATCTGCGCCGTGATGCTCTACGATGCTCCTCTGTCCCAGAAGTTTGCCGCCAAGATGGCCGAGGAAGGAATATTCGTGACCGGCTTCTACTATCCGGTTGTCCCTAAGGGCCAGGCCCGCATCCGCGTCCAGCTCTCAGCCGCCCACAAGCGCGAGCACCTCGACAAAGCCATCGCCGCCTTCATCAAAGTCGGCAAGGAACTCGGTGTCATCAAATAACCTTTCTTTGAATATCCCGACGGTCTCCCTGAGCCTCCCTCGTCGCTTCGACAGGCTCAGCGACCAACTGGAACCAAAGCCCCGGACGCTGAGCCAGTCGAAGCGCCCGGGGCTTTTGGCTTACCTTTAGCTGAAGATCAAGGCAGTCCCTGAGCCAACGGTGCGCTGAGCTTGCCGAAGTCTCAAAGGGGGAGACTGTCTTAAAAGTAAAAGTACCCCCAGTGAGGATTGAAAATTCGTTGTCGCCCCTGTATAGGGGTACAGACTTTTCTACTCTCGCCGAGACTTTTCAGACAGTCTGGGGGGGGGCCGAGGGAGTGCGCCTGCGTGGCGTTTAATTGCTTAGTAACCAATAAAATAAACATTCTCGTGGTTCGGTTTTGTCCACCACGAGAATGCTTTTATTGTTGATAACCAGTTGGTTATCTGCCACGGGAATTTACTCCGCGTAGAGCGAGATGATGTTTAGGATGACCTGAGAGGCCTTCTCGATGCTCTGGAGAGGAACGAACTCCATCTTGCCGTGGAAGTTCAGGCCGCCGGCGAAGATGTTCGGGCAAGGCAAGCCCTTGAAACTGAGGTTAGCCCCGTCGGTACCGCCACGGATCGGCTGGATCTTAGGCTTGATTCCGGCCATCTCCATAGCCTTCACGGCTTTCTCGACAACGTGATAGTGCGGCTCGACCTGCTCGCGCATATTGTAGTACTGATCTTTGATCACAGTCGTCGCCGTGCCCTCACCGTACTTTACATTGATGAAGTCCACGCACTTCTGCATAATAGCCTTCTTGCTCTCGAACTCCTTGCGGTCGTGGTCACGGATGATGTAGGTGATGTCAGCCTCCTCGACCGTTCCGTTGAACCCGACGATATGGAAGAACCCTTCGTACCCTTCGGTATATTCAGGTCTCTGCTGGACCGGCAGCAGTCCGTTCAGTTCGGTCGCGATCAGAATGGCGTTCTTCATCTTGCCCTTGGCGTAGCCAGGATGCACATTCCTTCCTTGAATATGTATCTTCGCCGAAGCCGCGTTGAAATTCTCGAACTCCAGCTCTCCGATCTCGCCGCCATCCATCGTGTAGGCATATTCAGCCCCGAACTTCTTGACATCGAACTTAACGACTCCGCGTCCGATCTCCTCGTCTGGCGTGAACCCGATCTTGATCTCACCGTGCTTGAACTCAGGATGCTCCACGATGTACTGCACCGCGTCCATAATCTCCGCCACACCGGCCTTGTCGTCCGCGCCAAGCAGCGTGGTTCCGTCCGTGGTGATCAGCGTCTGACCCACGTAGTGAAGCATCTCCGGGAACTCCGAAGGCTTCAGCGCCAGGCCCGGCACACCTTTTAAAGGAATATCCCCGCCGTCATATTCATTGATTATCTGAGGTTTGATGTCCGCGCCTGATGCGTCCGGAGCGGTGTCCACGTGGGCGATGAAGCCGATCGCCGGCACTTTCGCCTCGATGTTCGAAGGGATCGACCCCATCACGTAACCATATTCATCCAGAGTGGCTTCCACTCCGAGAGCCTGAAGCTCGTCGCGCAGCATCCGCAGCAGATTGAGTTCTTTCTCCGCCGAAGGCTGGCTCTCTGATTCTTCGTTCGACTGAGTGTCAATGCTGACGTACCTCAGGAACCTGTCCAAAACTTTTTCCATGTTGTTGTTATTTTCTGGTCGCCGAGCCTGTCGAAGCGACTTCCATAACGGCACTTCGGCAGGCTCAGTGGCCGTTTGTTTATTCCTTAGCCCTCAAAGAAGCGATCACCGTGTAGGCGATGATTCCGATGAACGGAATGATCGCTATGGCCTCGCCATACTGCGCGTTCCAATCCGCCATGAACCAATCCACGTTGAAGAACTTCAGCAGCGCGCTCACGACACCCATCAACGCGCCGCCGGCGATGAATCCCGAAGCGATCAGCGTACCCTTGTTCAGACGCGCCTCGTTCAGAGCCTTGTCCTTCGAGCGTGTGCTCACGTACCAGGAGATCGCGCCGCCGACCAGCAACGGCAGGTTAAGATCGATAGGAATGAACATTCCAAGCGCAAACGCCAATGCCGGTATCTTGAAGAAAGTCAGCACGATGGCCAGCACCGCACCGATTCCGTAAAGCAGCCACGGAGCGCCTCCGCCGTTCATCATCGGCTGGATCACCGCCGCCATGGCGTTGGCCTGAGGAGCCACGAGAGCCTGGTCGCCGACGAATCCGTAGGTCTTGTTCAGCACGAGCATCACGCCGCAGACTGTCGCCGCCGCGACAGCCACACCCACGAACTTCCAGCCTTCCTGCTTCTTTGGCGTGCTTCCGATCCAGTAACCGATTTTGAGGTCGGTGATGAATGAACCTGCAACCGAAAGCGCCGTGCAGACAACTCCACCGATGATCAAGGCCGCGGCCATACCGGCGTTGCCCTTAAGTCCCACAGCCACAAGGATAAGCGCGGCGATGATAAGCGTCATAAGTGTCATTCCGCTCACTGGGTTTGTTCCCACGATGGCGATGGCGTTGGCCGCCACGGTAGTGAACAGGAACGAGATGATCGCCACGATCAGCAGCCCGACAACTGCCTGCCAGATGTTGTTCACAACTCCTCCGAACGCGAAGAAAGCGAACACAGCCAACAGCGTCAGCACAATGCCGAACACAATGGTTTTCATAGGAATATCCTCCTGTGTCCTCTCGGTGTTCTCAACCTTTCCTCCCTTCTTGCCAAACTCGCCGACAGCCAGTCCCACAGCCGACTTGATCACACCGAACGACTTGATGATGCCGATGATTCCGGCGGTCGCGATGCCACCGATGCCGATGTGCCTTGCATAATCCTTGAATATCTGGTCAGGGCTCATCTCTCCGATTGTCATTGTCACTCCGGTGTTCATCAGATCAATCACCTGTCCGCCCCAGATGAGGTTCATCAGCGGGATGATCACCAGCCACACCAGGAAACTGCCGCAGCAGATGATGAAGGCATATTTCAGGCCCACGATGTAGCCGAGGCCCAGCACAGCCGCTCCGGTGTTCAGTTTCAGAACGACCTTCGCCTTGTCAGCGATTGTCTGTCCGAATCCCATCACGGTGGTGCTGACCGTATCCGCCCACGCACCGAAAGTGCTGACAATGAAGTCATAAAGACCTCCGATGAGACCGCTCACCAGAAGCGTTCCAGCTCCCTTGCCGCCGCCTTCGCCGCTAACGAGGATCTGTGTCGTGGCCGTGGCCTCAGGGAAAGGATATTTCCCGTGCATCTCTTTCACGAAATATTTCCGGAAAGGGATGAGGAACAATATTCCTAAAACACCGCCGAGCAGCGACGAGAGGAACATCTGCATAAAGTTGACATCAACTCCAAGAATGTAGATGGCAGGAAGTGTGAATATAGCGCCCGCCACCACAGCTCCGGAGCAGCCTCCGATCGACTGGATGATGACGTTCTGTCCCAGACCTTCCTTCTTGCCGAGTGCGCTTGTCAGACCCACCGCGATGATCGCGATCGGGATCGCCGCCTCGAACACCTGTCCCACGCGCAGCCCCAGATAGGCCGCCGCCGCGGAGAAGATGACCACCATCAGCAATCCAAGGGTCACTGAATATGGCGTGACTTCCGCCCATTTCCTCTCCGCCCCCAAGAGCGGCTTGTACTCCTCGCCCGGTGCCAGCTCCCTTTGAGCGTTCTCCGGTAAAGCATTTCTTTTTTCTTCCATTGATCGTTATTTTGTTTTCATTTCTTTCTTGTCATTCCGTCCGGCCCCCTCGATAGGCTCAGGGTCCGGTGTCGGTCGCTGAGCCTGTCGAAGCGCACCGACAAAAAACAAATATACTATATTAAGGTGAAAATCCCCACTCATCGAAAATTTTTATAAAAAAATGTTAAAAAAAATTTGGAGGTAAAGAAAAAGTGCGTATCTTTGCAGCCCGTTTCGGAAGAAGCGGTACAAAAATAAGTTCATTGACAATACTGAGAGATTACAACGAGGTAAGTG
>ULRP01078938.1_pt1 | contig 14348 bp, 29 predicted proteins | sample 1955521 | NCBI WGS metagenome assembly ULRP01 (sample SAMEA4835685, study PRJEB28245) | human gut metagenome | biome: gut microbiome; material: fecal sample | place: Denmark | collected 2008
TATTACTAACCCCCCTATAATCCCCCCTTCCCAAGAAAAGAGAGAAGAAGCACTTACGGGCGTGTGCGCGGGCGCGTGTGAGGACGAGCAGATTTCCTTTGAAGGCTTTGAACCCCTTGACCCGCCGGATTCCGAGGTCAAGCACAGAAAACCGACGATAGCGGAGCGTTTTGATGCATTATGGGCAGAATACCCCAAGAAAAACGGCAAAAAGAACGCTTTTGAGAGCTATCAGAGAGCTATAGCAGCCGGAGTGACCGACGAGACTATAGCAGACGGTATCAGGCGGTACAAGGACTACATAGCCGCAAAGCGCACGAGCGAACAGTACATACTTGCAGGCTCGACATACTTCTACCAGTGGCGTTGGCAGGACATATACGACACCGTATCAGTCGCACCAACTTGCAGCGAAAAATCGGGAGGTGATGAATTTCTAAATTACCTCAACGAGGAACTTGAAAAAGAAAAAGCGAAAAGAGAAAGCCGATGGACAGAACAGACGTAATAGCAACGCTGAAAATTCTCAAAGTCGCATATCCCGGATTTTACGCGAAGATGAGCAAAACGGACGCAGAGGACACCGTATCTGTGTGGTGCGATATGTTTTGCGAAGAGGACGTGAACGTTGTCAAAATCGCTCTGTACAAGGTCATTGAAGAACACACAGGCTTTCCTCCGACGATAGCTGACATCAAGACGCAGATACGAGAAATGCGCAGAGCGGCGACGGGAGAAAAGACGGACGAAGAACTGTGGTCTCAGCTGAAAGCGGCAGTGTCGAACGGCTACTACGGGGCAAAAGAGGAATTCGCGAAACTTCCTCCCGAACTGCAAAGATACCTCGGAACGCCTAACACTCTTCGTGAGCTTTCACAGGTCGACACCGATACGTTCAACACCGTCACGCACGGACAGTTTCTGAAGCAGATAGGCATCATCCGCGACAGAGTAAGATTTGACAACGAAACGCCGCCCGAAATCAAGGCATTGCTCGGCACTGTAACAAAGCAAATGCCACAAACAGCGGAAACAAACAGACTTACCGAAAACGAATTTAACTCGAGCAGAAACAGACTGCTCGACACATTGGAAAGGACAAAATACCATGACTGATAACATAGAACTCACCGAATTTGCACTCTCCTCCTGGAATCTCCCGAGCAAAAAGCCGAAAGTGTCCGGCGATTACCTCATTTGGACTTCCGGCGGCATAGCAACCGTAGCGAACTACTCCGCAAAGTACGACGGATGGGGAATCACGAGCGACGGAAGAAGAGATTACGAAATTAAAGACGTTGAGAGATGGGCAAGCATTATCCTCCCGACAATGTACTAACCGAAAGGACAAAGGCAATGAAACAAAGGCTGATACAGAATGCGCTGATATCGAGCGGCGTGACAGTGCTCGGAGTTATAACCTCATGCGGTATGTGGTACTACACCGTTCCCTCGTGCGTCGTGTTCGTCGTAAGCGCATTGGCAATGTGTCTGCTCACCATAGCAATAACAGCCGTCAGAGAGCTTTTCAGAGCGTATGAGCGCACACTGCCGAAGAAGCGCAGGAGAATCCGTGTGAGATACGACAGCCGCGGAATGCACACCGACAGTCAGCGTCTCGGCTACGTATCGGCGGAAACAATCAGAGAGGTGTGCAGAAGATGAAAAACGAAAGGAGCAAAACAATGACTGACGCAGAAAGATGCGTAACGTGCGGAGCTGTGATACCCGAAGGGAGACAGGTATGCCCGATATGCTTTGCGAAATACCACAACGACTACTCGGAAGAGCTGGCGTACCTCTGGAAGGTGCTGAAAAAGACCGAAAGCAGTCTCAAAACAGCCGACAAGAGAAACGCGCCGAGCGAAGAACGCGCAAACCTCCGCAAAAGGCGCGATATGCTGTACACGATAATCAACATTGTGGAGGACGCGGGAGCATGAAGTGCCTGGCAAAGAAAACGCAGTACCAAAAGGCGGAAAACGCACTCACCACCGAATACGGAATGTGGCTTCTCGAATACGTTGACGTTGCTTTCGGCGTAACGCTTGCCGAGAACTACGGCTTCCGCGAGAAGAGACTGCAAAGGTTTTACGACGGAAACCGTAATGGACTTTGCGAAATGGTGAACGCCAATATGCCGACGGCAATGTTTGTTGACAAAGGCAAGGGCAGACGCAAGGGAGACAGTTCAGACCTCATTGACGATGGCGTAGACACGACGGAGTACATGATAAAGCGCGAACTTCGAAACATAGGCTTCTCCGACTGCGATTTTGAAGCGCTTTCCCCCGACAACAAGTACAACGAAAACGCGCACCATACACAGCTTGATGTCATGTCGCACAACGTGAGAACGGCGTGGTATGAAGCAAACGCAAGACGCGCTGTTAGGCTCTACGCGGCGTATACGCTGAATTACATGCACGACACCTACAACTACGGCGCGGAGAGATTGAACCGCCTGTACGCGCTTGTCGCACCTCAGATTAAGTCTTACGTCGAACGATTCTTAATAGGCAGCCGCCGCGTCGACAGAGAGCTGCACAAGGAACTGGACGAGATGCACGGCAAACTTGAGAAATGCGGGTTGCACCTTGAAGAAGTTGTAAAGGAAGACGCGGTGGCGGTAAGCCGAAAAGAACCGCCGAAAGAACCAAAGAACCCGCCGATACACCTTGACATAGGCGAATACGAAAAAATCATGAAAGAAGTAGGGATGGTAAGAATATGAACAAAGAAGTAACTAAGGGTAAGAACACCCTCGAAACGCACGGAGAAGATTGGTACAACTGTCAGTGCCCCATATGTGGAATTAAGTTTCACTTAAAGCCAAGCCACGTTAAAATTGCAAAGAACCACTATTGTTCCAAGGAGTGTTTCAGAAAAGCAAAAATCGAATATATGAAAGGTGAAGGAAATCACCAATACGGACTAAAGGGAAACAAGAACGCGACATGGAAGTCAGACCGTCGCTTGTCGAGGTATGGTTACATTCAAGTACGCGTCTTAGACCACCCCTTCAGAGATAAAGCCGACTTTGTCTTTGAGCACAGGTTAATTGCGGAGAAGTATTTGTTGAACGGCGAAAACTCCGTAACCATCAATGGGAAGAGATATCTAAACCCTGACTATGTTGTGCACCATATCAATTTTGATAGAACGGACAATAGAGTTGAAAATTTGCTGGTCATGGGCAAGCAAGAGCATATGCGGTTGCACAGTAAGTTAAATCCGGCTGAACGTAATGAATTACATCAATTCGCTTCAAGAAGCAAAACGTTGTGCTCGACAGTAGACGGAATTGAGGCAGTGAAGTGCAAGCGTGTGACAGAGACTGCAATTGTGCCAGAGAGGAAAACAAACGGCGCAGCGGGATTCGATTTGTATGTTGATACCGCAGAAGATGTTGTAATACCCGCAGGTGAAATGCGCCTTCTGTTTTGTGGCGTGGCTTTTGATATACCTAAAGGGTACTATGGACTAATCTATGCGAGAAGCGGGATAGCTTCAATGTATGGAGTGAGACCATCCACGTGTGTGTCGGTAATTGACAGTGATTTTCGCGGGAATGTAGGATTACCGCTAACGAATGATAGCAAGCAAGACTATACGGTAAAAGCCCATGAGCGAGTAGCCCAAATAATCTTTATGAAATTAGAGCCAATTACAGTGGAAGAGGTGGAAGAACTCAGCGAAACAGAGCGCGGAGAAAACGGCTTCGGCAGCACAGGAAGATAACCGCAACGGAATAGATTGGCTACGACACGATTAGCAACGGAAACGAATTGAGAAGAAACGCACCGCGCCGAAAAGGAATCGAATGGACAGGCGGCGAAAGGCACAGCAACGGAAAAGCTGAGCACGGAGAAGCATGGAAACGGAAAAGAAAAGCGACGCAGCGAACGGCAACGGAATGGCACCGAATCGCTATGACAGGACCCGAAACGGAAAAGCAAAAATACCGCGCCGGCGGAATCCGGCAGAAAGGAAGATAATATGGCAAAGTTTAAAGTTGGAGATAGAGTTAAGTTGGCAGTAGACAGGTTTACGATTCCACGTGGCACGACGGGTGTCATTAAATGTTTTGGCAAAGACGCGGATAAAGAAAAAATAGATATAGCAATAGAACTTGACCACCCAATATCGTACCACAACTGTGGAGGGAGAACCAAATACGGCTGCGGCTGGTGGGTAGCAGAAAGAGATATCGAACTCATAAAAACCGCAGAACCCGAATTTAAACTGATTATCACCTCAAAGGGCGACACCACCACGGCAAAGCTGATACACGGCAAGGACATAAACAAAGAAGCAACCGTGTCGCGCTACAGCAAAGACGAATATTCCGAAAAAGCCGTCGTTGAAGCTGTCACGAAAAAGATTTTCGGCGAGGATGAGAAGAAAACCGAAAAGAAGGACGAGCTGTTTAACGGAGTGGCGGTGTGTTTGATTGACAGAGATTGCCCGAAGTTTACCCGAGGACGCACATACACATTTGTAAACGGCAATTGTTGGAATGATAAAGGAAACGTCATGGCGTATGGATATACCAAAAAAGAAATAGCGAACTCGATATGGTTTCTCCCGATAGTGGAATGAAGAACTACAGAAAAGCGCGTCCGTCAATGCCGAGGTGGTGGTGGAACGCGCATATAATTGCATGATGAGTTGTATTCTGTTTAAGTATGCACGAAAACTTTACGAAGCAGGATTGACATACACCGAAGAAGATGTGCGCTACGCATACAACGACGGTTACGCTTGCGGAATGGAACAAGGCATAGAAGCAGAAAGGAGCAGACAAGGATGAATAACTACGAAGAAGAATACTTTGAAGATGAAAATGACCTTGAAGAAGAGCATTTTGGAGATTTTGTAGATTTTTGGGACGATACACCCGAATTTGATGAGCGAATAGAGGAACTTAAAACTGCGCTTAGAGCGGATATCAAGCGTGAAACCAAGGAACTTATAGAAAAGCTTCAAAAGGAACTCGACGAGCTGAAAGACTACAAAGCATGCAAGAACGAAATCGAAGCCGGATACCGTAATGTAGTAGCGAAGTTAAAAAAAGCCGAATTGGAATCCGAGGACAAGTACCGCAACATGGATCTGCACAAACTGCTCCGCGAGTGCTGCATTACCGGATGGGAAGTGAGTTACCGCGTGGAGAGAGGTGAGAAATGCGACAAATGCGACGCGGGAGGCTATAGAACATTTACCTCACCACAAGGAAGAACTTACCGCGAAGAATGCAACTGTCACAAAGGAACGACGGTATACTTCCCGGACGAAGCAAAACTTGTACAAATCTATGCCTCCCGCAACGGATATCCAGCGCAGTTTTTCTACGGCAAAGCAAACGACAGCTATGATAAATGGACACGTTGTGCTCTCGTTGCTGACGGTAACTTTAAACCCGAAGACATAGACCGATTTCACACGGTGTTCGCCAACAAAGAAGACTGCGAAAAATACTGCGAATGGCTTAACAACAAGGAGAAAAACAATGAATAATTTTATCGAACTGCACCTGTGGGATATGGACGAAAACAAGCGCAACACTCCCGTGTTAGTCAACATAGGTACCATAGAACAAGTAATGATAAATTGCAAAGCTCCCACCTTTATATACTTTGGTGCGGGCGACTACCTCAGAGTATCGGAGACATACGAAGAAGTAAAGCAGCTGCTCGCAACGGTCGAGTATGTGTACAAGGAGGAAGAATGACTGATTGGATTAGCGTAAAAGACAGACTGCCCGAAGTGGAAGAAAGAGTGCTCTTACTCACAGTAAATGATGTGGGCGACAAAAAGTTTTACCACGTTACGATAGGTATGTACGAGGACGGTACTGTTAACGCGGAATATAGCAAATATTCGTGGGATGAGAGCGCATATGACGGCATAATTGATTATGACGAGGAAAAAGATGCAGACTTTGTGTGTAAGGGATGGTGGGAGATGGGTGAGTATTCTGAAAAAGTCGCTTGGATTGATGATGAAGTTATAGGGTGGTTGCCGTTGCCGTCAGATCCACAGGAGGAATAGAATGGATGAATTTCGCAAGGAAACAACACCACGCGCAAGGAAAGAGCATAAATGCGACCTGTGTCACGGGACAATACCAAAAGGCGAAAGATATGTGCATATTACACAGTCAGACAGCGGAGATATCTTCGACTTCAAATATCATATAGGGTGCAGCAACTTAGTAGAACGATACGTAAGAAACGAAGGCGGATACGTTGACGATTTTAAAGAGTATAACGTAATCGAGGATATATTCGATAGGGTTTGTTTTGATTGTGTCCATAGAACAGGATGTGAAATACCGAACAAAAATTAAACGTACATCATATAACGCCTGTATCAGAAGGCGGCGGCGATGAACCAACAAATCTTGTCGCATTGTGCATCGACTGCCATCTCAAAAGGCACGGAAAGGTAAAACATGGCTGATGAATACATAAATAAAGCTCCAACGGCAACTATTTTTGATAGCCTTGTCAAGGCGAAAAGTGTTTTAGCTTCTCATTACAATATCCTCGTCTCCGTCTCGGGAGGGGCGGATAGCGACTGTATAATTGATATTGTTCATAATCTCGCTCCCAAAGACGAGGTGCACAAAATTACATATGTGTGGTTCGACACAGGGATTGAAATGGAAGCGACTAAAAGACAGTTAAATTATCTCGAAGATAAGTATGCCATTAAAATTTTAAGACAAAGAGCAAAAATTACAGTTCCGGCGGCAATAGCAAAAGCGGGATATCCGTTTTTCTCGAAAGATTATAGCAAAAGGATAAACCACCTGCAGCATCATAGCTTTAATTGGGGCGTAGAAACGAAAGAAGATTTGACAGAAAAATATCCTAAATCTCATGACGCATTAGGGTGGTGGTGCGGCACAAAAGGAAAATATGCTATATCTAAAGTTATGCAAGACTATATACACGAAAACCCGCCGGATTTTCCAATTTCCGACAAATGCTGTTATTACGCGAAAAAGAAACCATCTGCCGATACGGAAAAGGAATTAAAGGCTGACCTTGTATGCCTTGGACTTAGGCGTGCAGAAGGCGGAGCTCGCTCAAGCATATCGCGATGCTTCAATTCCGGCAAAGGCAAAGGTAAAGCCGATAGATATTATCCTTGTTTTTGGTGGACAGACGAAGACAAGATATCTTTTGAGCAAACATACAATATAGTCCACAGCGACGCATATACAGTATACGGATTTAAACGCACAGGTTGCGCAGGATGCCCCTTTAATAGCAGATTCGAGGAAGAACTGGAAATCCTACACAAATATGAGCCTAAGTTAGCAAACGCCGTTGAGTATATCTTTGCTCCGTCTTATGATTATACTCGAGCCTATCGTAAATTTAAAGAAAGTAGGAAAAAGAAACATGACTGAATTTATAAACGGAGTTGAGTATCTATATACCATTCCGGCAGAAGAACCTACAAGCTACTGGATTTTGATTGCGATTTTCTTTATTGCTTTTGCATTATTTGGTATCATGTTTCTCGTTTATTCATACTGGGGCGGCTTTGAGGATATAGTCGCGGCATTACTGTTAGCGGCAATAGCTACACTGCTATCCTTCTTTGCCATTAAAAGCAGCAATGCCAAAGAGCTATTACCCGAGCGATACGCTGTGAACATATCAGATGAAGTCAGTATGAACGAATTTACTGACAACTACACCATAGTTGAGCAAAAAGGGAACGTATACATAATCGAGAGAAAGGAAAACCATGACTGAATACGAAAGATTACAAGAGCTACTGTACAGGCTGCGTGAGATAATGCCGGAGATAGGCGAGAATTCCATTGCCGACGAGATGTATAACATGGTGTTTGAGTATGCCGAGAACACAGACGAAGATGTTGTAGAAATAGTGAGATGCAAAGACTGTATCCATCACAGACAGCTTGACCGCACAGACAGATACGAGGACAGCTTCGTCGAGGGCTGCCTTTGGTGCATGCTGGGGCGCGGAGACGGCGTTATGCCGGAACAGTTCTGCGACGACGGCAAAAGAAGAGAAAGCGAGGATGAAGAATGAACAACGAAGATAATAACGTACACGCTCAATCGGCAGGCAAGATTGACCTTATCCGTATGTGCGAGGTGATTGACGAAACAAAAATCAAATGGATTGACGCACACAAAAAACTCCCGAAAAAAACTCTTGACGGAAAGTTGTATTTAGTAGTGCGACATTGTTACTTACCTCATTTTTGGAACGACGGCTACGATGAATTTGAGGAAGTCCGTCCTGCTGAATACATTGCGGAGCAAAAATTTTGGCAAATACAAGTCCGCGAAGGTGTATTTGATTATTGTAATGCACTCATAGACAGTCTTGAGATACCGCATTGCATTATATAAGTACCGAGATGGGCGTATGTACCCGGCGACAAGGAGGGCGAAGAATGTCAAGCAAAACAGAAATAAGCGCGCAGGCAATTTTCGTGAAGGAACTTGCCGCACGTCTGCAAAAGGACATCGAAAGCAATCTGGACAAGCCGAGCTTATATAGCGGTATGGCTAACTATACTCAGGTGCAGTCCGACATAAAGCGGCTCAGACGTGAGCTGATGGAGCTGTCGAGCATGATAGGCTGTCAGTACGGGAGGTAAAGCATGACAAAGAAACGATTCATTAAACTTTTGATGGGGGAATTACGCTATTCCCGAAACGAAGCGAGATATTATGCAGAGAAAGTACAACTCTGGGATGAAATCGCAAGCACAAACAATTCCACATTTAAAAGCATTGGAGACAAAACAAGAGAAATTCCCGTGCCGTATATCGCACTTTACGGATTGTGCAAAAGAGAAAAGGAGATGGAGAAAGGAGAACAACATGGACGCGGTTGAATTTTTGAAAGCAAAAGTACGAATGTGCGCGAATATGGACAACTGCACATCCTGTGGTTTAGACAAGGGACACACTGACTGCGAAACAAGGTGCTTTACTCATCCCGATGAAGCTGTTGCCGCTGTGGAAAAGTGGGCAAAAGAACACCCTGTTAAGACGAGACAAAGCGAATTTTTGAAGATGTTCCCGAATGCGCCATTCAGTCATAATACGATTGATATATGCCCGAGCAAGGTTGATGTATTACAAAAATGCCCTAAAGTGACACCTGGCACTCTTAATATGTGTGTATTCTGCAAACGTGAATACTGGCTTGCGGAGGTTGATTAAATGAGAACAACATCAGATGAGCTTCTTAAAAAGTGTGGACTATTGTTCATTACGTCGACAGAAGCGGAAGAACTTGCGGGAGAATCCCCATGCCTGAACTGCGCAAGAGAAGACTGCAACCTCAGCGGATTTTTCGAACTTGCAAGAAAGCGGTTGTACATTCACGCGATGCTTGAACGCAAACAAGAAGAATATAACTTGCTGAATGTGTTCGCCGAAGCACTCCCCGCACTGGTGATTGACTGCAAAGAAAGGATTGTACCGAACGAATGCACTGCAAAATAAGCGACTGCTTCAACTGCCCCTATCCCGACTGCATCAACGATACCTTTACCTCGCCGAGGGAGTTTACGCCGGAGCAGAAGAAACGGCAGTGTGAGCTGAAGAAGAAAATGCTTGCGCGTCGAAGAGAGGACGGAGTGTGTATCTACTGCGGAAAGAAGCCCGCGGACAAAGGTTATAAATCCTGCACGGAGTGTCGGTTAGAACGAACGAAGAAGAACCGCGAATACAGCCGCAAAACGGAAAGATTTACTCCGCGTGAACTGATGGACGGCGTAAAACTGTGCAAGCTGTGTGGGAAAAGACCGCCTGTTGACGGAAGAACGATTTGTGAAGAGTGTTTTAAAAAATGCCTTGACAATCTTAATCACGCCGACAGCAAAGAGCAGCCGAGCAACGGCTTTAGAGCATCAATAGAAGCGTACTGGAGAGAGAGATAATGACAAGGGATGGAATTATAAAAATCTTAGACAGAGCCATGCAACGCTATGTCGAGCGGAATCAGCAGCTTTTCCTCAGCAAGGGAAAAACCGACAAGGAAATGTGGGAAGAACTTGAAGCTATAAACAATGCGCGGTATATTCTCTCACGCTTGCCGCAGGTCGTGAATTGCCCTGACTGCGGGAGAATGTACGATACCGATTATCTTCACTTCTGCGGAGGTGAAGAGTGTGTGAGTAGAGGTGATAACGACGAAAACGGTAATGTTTAAAATCGACTACCCGCCGACCAAAGCCGGAAAGACCGCATGGAACAGACGTTACGGACTGAACGCATACTACGCGGGAAAGCATTGGGCGGTACGCAAAAAGGACGCGGAATACTGGCATAAGCTTGTACGAAGCGAACTTTTGAAACAAAACGTTTCGATTTCAAAGTTCAATGTCCCTGTTGGAGTGAAGTTATGGTTTAACGATAGGTTAGACATCGACAATGATTCAACCTACGCAAAACTCATTATTGATTCGCTCAAAGGACTATTCTTTGAAGATGATAGTAAAAAATACGTGCAACGGTTAGAACTCAATTGTCACGATGAGAACTACATATTAGTTGCAATAGAAAGGATGAAATGAACCATTATGAGCAAAGAAAACCGCGAAACAATCCTTAGTGAAGTAAAGAAGATAATCTGCGACGACCGCAACGAGCAGTACGGCGAGCCGGAAGACAGCTTCAAGAAGATAGCTGAATACTGGCACACGTACCTCGAACACAATTGCCTTGTGCCTGATATAGGCTTCCATATAACCGCGCGAGACGTAGCTATATTGATGGTACTGTTCAAACTCGGTCGAATGGAGACAAGCTATTTCCAGAGCTACGACAGCTTTATAGACGCTATAGGCTATATGACCTGCGCAACGGATATCGAATACCCGAAATCGACAAACTGGGAGAAAACCAATGCAGATAATTAAAATAATCGTCGCAATACTGCTGTATGGGTATGCCGTCGGTTATTTCATCGGAGCGTTTGCACTATATGAAGCACCGAACGCAAAACCTGTCAAGCCGAAAATAAAGGCGATGATGTACGGACAAATAGCGGTTGAAATCATAGCCGCTACACTATTGCTTAAAAATTGAAAGGAAGTGTTGACTTATCGCAAACTTTAATTTTAACCGCGTTATCCTCGGAGGACGTTTGACGGCAGACCCCGAACTCAAAACCACACCGAGCGGTATTTCCGTAACATCATTTACCGTTGCGGTCAACAGACGTTACTCCGGCAAAGACGGAGAGGAAACTAAAGCGGATTTCTTCTGCGTAACCGCATGGCGGCAGACGGCTGAATTCATCACCCGCTATTTCAGAAAAGCAAGTTCCATCTGCGTAGTCGGAACCCTTCAGACAAGAACATGGACTGACCAGCAGGGACAGAAGCGTTTTGCTACAGATATTGTCGCTGACGAAGCACATTTTGTTGATGCAAAGTCGGAAATGCCGCAACCGCAAGCCGCTCCGCAGTCAAGCTACATTCCCGACGCATACACCCAGCCGAAAACAGCTGCCACCACACCTGTATTCGAGGACATAAACCCCGATTCGGAAGTCCTGCCTTTCTAAAGCGAGGTGCATATGAAAGAACTGCCAACGATAGAACAGATGCAAAAACTATTCCCCGACTATCCGTGCGGACGCGGAAAATGCAAATATCAAGGCAATCAGCTTTTCAGAGCGCGTCGTTGTTCAAATGTGGATTGCCCAGAATTTAAAGCATGGTTCGTAAAACATTGGGCTAAAATTTGTGGAAGAAAAGCCGAATAAAAAAAGAGAGCAAGGAATCGCTTCCCTGCTCTTTTCTATTTTGCGTGTCTTGCAATGCTTAGTACGGCTTTCTCCGAAAGTCCCGCTGTTCTGTCGGTTGCTGTGGCGAGAACTGTTACAAGTCGCACAATCAGCTTTAGCCGTTCCTCGGAGTAGCTTTGTAGTATCTCGGCTATCTCGGTTATAATTTGCTCCTTCATTTTGCACTTCCCTTCTTTATTCTGCTGTCGATTATATCACACGAACGCTTGTTTGTAAATAGCTTTTGTAAAGAAAATGTGTTTACTTGAGAAGTTTTTTATTTTTCTCGAGAAGTTTCGCGAAGCGCAAAAGAAGGATTATGCCTTTGTCGTTTAGTTTGCTTACGATATTTGCTAACTCAAATCTGTAATGCTTCATCTGTCTGTCCCTTCTTTGTTGGAAATATTTTCTAATTCAAGTGTAACATGCTTTTCGAGAGAAGACAATAGCCGAGTTTAATATTCCGTATTAAAATCAGATACAAAAATATATTCGTTTTACATTCGACAAATTTATGCACTTATCGGCGCACATTCAATGTTGACAAACATTTAACAACGTAAAAGAGCACCCCATCCAGAAGAGTGCTCTTTTACACAGCAAATTCATAAACAAAGGAGGAACATGACAGAAGTCACGAAAGGAAACGGAGGGATTTGAACCCTCAAAGGTAGCCTTTTGACCGCCATACAACCGATTCGCCGTTCCCGTGCGCGACAGCCCTTGCGAACCGCCGCCAACAGTTGAACGTATAGGCGCGATATCCGAGCGGTCGCACAGCAGAATCATCCGCGTTGCTCGGATATTTTAAAAGAAAGGAGTTTCAATATGAAGAACAACCAAAATTCATTGTTCCACAACAATATTATAGCACGTTTAAACGCGTTTGTCAACATATCTGTCAACGTTTAGTAATATATTGTTTGACACGTTTAATGTTTACTAAACAACTTTGCAAACCAGTTCAACTTACGCTTGTTATCTTGTTCAACATCGGATTCGTTTGTTGCCTCAACGTTATTCTCGTCTGCGGCAGTGCTTTTGCCAACTGTGGCGTTCTGCGAGCCGTTCTGTGGCGCATTAACAAACTTATCCGATTCACTGACCGCATGGAGCGTTTGTGCCTGCACAGCGGTTTGTAGCGCGTTGTGGGCGAGTTCGGCGAACTTGCTGGCGTAGTCTGCAATCTGCTTATCACGTTCGTCAAGCATTTCCGTCTTCTGTTTCAGCTCGTCTGCCTGTCTGTCAATTATACCTCTGAGAGCTTCTACAGTCTCCTGTAGGCTCTTCATTGTTTCTGCGCTCAAACACTCGTGCCCTTCGTTTTCTTCGCTCTCACAAGCCTGTGGAGCGTCACACGCGGTTTCCGCAACTACTTCTTGTTTTTTTGAGTTGCTATATAGTTTCAATGCATCCTCGGAGATTCTTTTTACTCCGTCCTCGCTTGTCACTATATATTCTTCAAGACCGTTCCGCTTAATTCTTTGATATACCGATTGACTTGTCACTCCGGCTCTGTCGGCGAATTCGGCTATTGTGAGGTATTTCATGGATTGCTCCTTGCTTTTGTGATTGAGAATTTAATATGAGTTATACTTCTTCCCGTCCGTGTCGGCTCATAGGCTACACGCAAATCACTAACGGCGTTAATTTCGTCAACGGCAGTGTCGATTACGCGCTTGCGAAAATCAATAAAATCCGAATAACCGCCTATTTGCATAAGCGTTTTCAAATTTTCAACAGAAACGGTGTACTCGCCTATATTGGCATAGCTTTTAAGTATCTCATACAAACGTATAGTGTGTTTCGATTCCATGTTTAACACGGTTTGAAGCTGATATGCCGTATACGATTCTTTGAGTTCGAGCAAATAAGGCGCTAACCGCTTGTCAAGCTGAATCCTAACCCGCGATTCATTTTCGTATATTTCCGCACCCGTAATCCATGCGCATAGCTTCCTTACATTTCCGTCCACTATCCAGAATGACTTGTCGCGTATGGATTGCAGCGTTTCACGGAGATTCTTGTAATTCTTGCCGTTTTGAGTAATTCCAAGTGCTTCACACATATCTTGCAGGTTGAAATCATACTCGTAAAGTTCTTTATCATCTGGTTTTACCTTGCTTATCGTATACAATATGACTTTTTGCTCCTGTGTTGTCATTCCGTATCTTGACTTTTGAATAAGTTCGTTCTTTTTGACAACCAAATTTATTGTCTTGTCTCTATTTTCCATGGTTACTCCCTTCGTGTTGAAAACTCTGTGTAAAACCTTGTTGAAAACATTGTTGAAAACTGCAAAAGAACAATTTTCCCGTGTGTTTTCTCGGTTTTACAGTTACCAAATGTCCTGTTTATCGTTACCAAGTGTCCTGTTTTACAGTTACCAAATGTCCTGCTATCCGTTACCAAATGTCCTGTTTATCGTTACTAAGTGTCCTGTTTAACATTTTCATACTTTAATTATATAAAAATAGTAAAATAATAAGTATCTCTTATAAAAGTAATAAGTATGTTGTTTCACGAACTAAAGCGCATAAATTTTG
>ULRP01087766.1_pt1 | contig 14277 bp, 14 predicted proteins | sample 1955521 | NCBI WGS metagenome assembly ULRP01 (sample SAMEA4835685, study PRJEB28245) | human gut metagenome | biome: gut microbiome; material: fecal sample | place: Denmark | collected 2008
ATTATATTATTTTTAAAAATTTATAAAATTGATAAAGAGCAGACCAAGACAAATAAAGATAGGCTTGAAATAATTTTGGCAAACTATTGAAATTAGCTGGCGCGTGTGGTATACTTATTAAAAACCAAGAGAGGAGCAGCGAGAGTGACAAATATAATTAATCAAGTTTATCTGTGCGCGCAAACACTTAAAGAGCAAAAACTAACGATGCTTTATATTGGCCTTTTTGCGCTGTTTCTTGTTATGATGGTTGTTGATATGTATGCCTCAAAGAAATATTCGGGCGGTAAGGTGCTTAACAAAATATTGATGTACTTTTTGTTTGTTGCGATTGTTGCGTTTATCGTTGCGTATTTTGTGATGGGATAATTTAAAAAAAAGGCCTTAAAAAAACTTGTCAAGCGTAAGGTTTTTTGGTATACTCTTTTTGCTTAGGAGATTGAAAAATGAAAATTCTTAATTTAATTCTTGCGGATGCTAACAAAGAGGTTTCGTCATTCGCTCAAAATGTTGTTCCTGTTTTAAAAATTATTGTTGCGGCGGTTATTGCGCTTTGTGCGATTTTTATGATCATCGCGGTTGTTTCTCAAAAGGGAGAATCAAATGGAATCAGTGGTGTAACTGGCAATGCGGACACTTTTTATAACCGTAACAAGGGTGAGTCGCTTCAAGGCAAAATGAAACGTTGGACAGTTATTGATGCTATTGTTTTGTTTGCATTATGCGTCATATTCCTTGTTCTCAACCTTATATACGTGGGGTAAAAACCGCGAATTTGCGCGACTAAATGCAGAAAAGACAACGTCACTAAGCGTTGCAGCCGAATGAGGCTAGCTACCGCTTAGATGACAACGTCTTTTCTTTTTTATTCATCACAAATTCGCGGTTTTTACACGTAACTAATGTATTAAAATTGTAATATTAATTTTGCGATTAAGTGCAGAAAATGCGAGGCTTACAAGACGTCACGTACGAAAGTACGCTCTGTCTTGATAAGTCTCTTTTTTCTTTCTTACTCATCTCAATTTTTAGTTTTTACACGTAACAAATTTAGAAAGTTGTAATATATATATTGTCATTACGAGGAGGCGAGGCCGACGTGGTGATCTCAGCCGCTTTTACACGTATCTTAAGTATAAAATTATGGTATGGGATAGGGTATGAGTGTTTGTTTTGAATAATTTTGGGAGCGGTGGGGTATGCTAAAAATAACAATTTAAAAAGGGGGAGTAAGGATGGTTATCACTAACATTATTGCGCTTTCGATCGCGATTGCGGGCTGCCTTAACTGGTTTTTAGTTGGCGTGTTTAGCTGGAATCTTATCACGTGGATTTTTGGGGTTGGGCTGTTTACGCGCATCATTTATGCCATTGTTGGTATCGCGGGTATTTGGCTTTTAATTCAGCTTATTATCAAGCGCACGCGTTTGTTTGGCGGGATTGACAAAAAGAACCAAGATATACAAAGATAATTTAAGTCAAAATTGGCAACCTATGAAAATAGGTTGTTTTTTTAATTGCCTCAAATTTAAAATTATGGTACTATTATCTTAGGCTAATAGGAGATTTTATGAAGCGAGAGAAAATCGAAGAAAAGTATAAATGGCGCGATAGTGACCTTTTTGCGTCGCGCGATGAATTTGTTGCTGAGTGTGACCGCGTTAAAATAATGCTTAGAAAACTAACTAACTATCAGGGCAAACTTAACACGGATAAAAATATTTTGAAATTTTTTAACCTTGAAAATGAGCTTAACCGCAAGCTTGAACGTATCATTATTTTTGCGTATATGCGAAAAAGTGTTGAGGGTAATGACCCGTCTAACCTTGAAATGGGGCAGATGGCGCAAGACATTTCGGTAAAAGTAAGTGAGGCGTTGGCGTTTGCTGACCCCGAGATTTCGTCGCTTCCTAATGACCAGATTAAGGGGCTTATTGCAGACCCTGCGTTTACTGATTTTAAGCGTGACCTTGAATTTGTTATCAAAAACAAGCCGCACGTGGCCGACGCGCAAACGCAAAAACTTGTGTCAGGTGCGGGGGCGTTTGCAGATTTTGAAGATATTTTTAGTCAACTATCTAACATTGAAATGCCGATTAAAGACATCGTTACAGCCGAGGGCAAAAAACTTACGTTAACTAACGCTAATTATTCAAAATTTATGCGCAGTAGCGACCGTGATATCCGCAGGCAGGCGTACGAAAATTATTACGCGGCGTTTGCGTCACTGAATTTGACCTATTCAAATCTTTACACCAACACGCTTAAATATGAAAATTTTTTGGTTAAAGCCTTTAATTTTAAAGGCAATTTTGAGCGCACAAATTTTTATGAAGAGGTGCCCCAAAAACTGATTGAAACGATGCTTGAATGCGTTCACGAGGCGCTGCCGACTTTTGCAAAGCTTCAATCCATACGAAAAAAGGTTTTGGGCATTGACACGCTTAGATATTTTGACACGTTTGCGCCGCTTACAACTGGGAAAGAGCCTAAGTTTACCATAAGCCGCGGGGCTGACGCGATTGAAAAAAGCCTTGAAGTTATTGGCGCTGACTATATTGACCTAGTTCGTCACGCGCTTAACGATAGGTGGGTTGATTTGTATCCAACGCCGAATAAAGACAGCTGTTCGTATTGTATTTCTTGTTTTGATGCGCACCCATACATTCTTACCAACTATAACAATACGCTTGAAGCGGTTTCAACCCTAAGCCACGAACTTGGCCACGCGATGCAGGCATACCTTGCAAGCAAGCAGCAGCCATACAATCTTGCAGAGGCGCCAAGCCTAACGTGCGAGATTGCCAGCACGGTTAACGAGATTTTGACAAAAAAATATTTACTTGACAAGGCGCAAACTAACGAACAAAAGCTTTTGATAATTGATAGCCTCTTAGGTGACTTTTATGGCGCTATTTTCAAACAAAGTATGTACACCGAGTTTGAACTTTACGCTAATGATCAGGTTGAAAAGGGCGAGTCGCTTTCATTTGACAAACTCAATTCGTGCTATAAAGGACTGATTGAAAAATATTTTGGCAAAGACCTTGCCGCAACGCCAAATTGCGAAGTAGAGTGGAGCAGGCTTCCGCATCTTTATTCGCCGTTTTATGTTTATAAATATGTTGTTGGGTTTGTTAGCGCGTGCATCATTTGCGGGAAACTTTTGTCAGGCGATAAAGATTATAAAGAAAAGTACTTAGAGTTTTTAAAGGCCGGCAGCAGCAAAAGCCCGCTTGAACTGTTAAAACTTGCTGAGGTTGACATTATGGATGCAGCGACGTATAAACAAGCGTTTAAACTTTATGAGCTTTATATTGACGAGCTTAAAGAGCTTTTAGGAGAAAATTAGTATGTTTATTTTAGTTTCTGGCGCAAGTGGGAGCGGGAAAAGCACCATTATTTCGCGGGTTTTAAAACAGTTTAAGGGCAAAATTGCACTTTTGCCCTCGTCAACATCACGCGCTAAACGTGAGGGCGAGGTTGAAGGCGAAAGCTATTTCTATTTAACTCGCGAAGAGTTTGAGGCGGCCATTGCGCGCGAGGAGTTTATTGAATACCAAAAAGTGCACGCTAATGGCAACTATTATGGGGTGCACCGCGGGCGGTTTGAAGACTATAACAAGCGCTTTCCGATGCTTATAAAAGACGTTGATGTTTTGGGCGTGCAGTCAATCGTAAGCCAAGGGTTTGACGTTGTTACAATTTATATAGACGTGCCTGATAATGGGGCGCTGCGTGAAAGATTAAGGCTGCGCGGGGATAGCGCCGAGGAAATTGACCTTAGGATGGCGCGCAAAGAATTTGAAGACGGCTTTAAAGAGAGATACGATTATGTTGTTGAAAATCGCGACATTGAGAAAGCAACTAAAAGCGTGATAAGTATTATTGAAAAAGAATGCAAAAAACGCAAAATCGCATTAAAATAGTGCAAATTGTATGCAAAAACGTTAAAAACTAAGCAAAATTGCGGTTTTTGTGGTAGATTTGCGTGACTTAAATTTATTTAAATAAATAAAAATAACTTAATAAATCAATTTAGAAATGGATAGAAATTAAGAATTAATTAAGTTGAAATTAATAAAAAAAAATTAAATAATCAAATTAAAAAAAGGAGAATATTATGGAAAGAAGTTATGTTATGATTAAGCCGGATGGGGTAAGGCGCGGGCTGGTTGGCGAGATTATTTCGCGTATTGAACGAAAGGGTTACAATATTGATAATATCAAAATGGCCGAGGTCAGCAAAGAACTTTGCGCGCAGCACTATGCGCACTTGACGGACAAGCCTTTTTACCCAGAGATTGAGGAGTACATAACGGGCGGGAAGGTTGTTTGTATGATAATTTCAGGCGAAAGAGCGGTTGAGGGGATGCGACAAATTTTGGGCGCGACCGATAGTTTTAAGGCCGAAGTTGGCACAATTAGAGGGGACTACGCTACCAGTAAAACGTACAACCTTTGCCATGCTAGTGACTCACCAGAAAATGCAGAAATTGAAATTAAAAGATTTTTTGGCTAGATATTGTGAAAAATTTGCACTAATTAAATAAAAGCTTTTTACAAAATAAAGTAAAAAATGTTAAAATTTGATTGTTTGATTAATTTATTTAATTATTTAATTACTTTATTGTTTAATCTAAAAAATTGGCAAAACTGGTAGCAAAACTTAAATGCGCAGAAGTGCGTAAATTGATGCGTGTTATAATAAATATCTGGTCAAAAAACGCAAAATTAATATAATTTGGATGAAAAAGTGGCTAAAAATTAGGTTTTTTAAATGTGTTACTAATTAGAAATGGAGCAAAAATAGGGGGAGGGCAAAATGTGTTGGTTTAAGCGCAAAAAGACAGACGAACTGAAAACGCATAAAAAAGTTAAAATCGGCATTGCGCTTGGCGGTGGCGGCGCGCGCGGAATAGGGCACATTGGCGCTCTTCGTGCGTTTGAAGAACTTGGCGTTAAGTTTGATTACCTTGCGGGGACAAGTGCAGGAAGTATTGTTGGGGCGCTGTATTCGTTTGGGCTTAACTCGTTTGAGATGGAAGATATTTTGCTTGGCTTAAAGGAAGCAGACATACGCAAAAAGAATTGGTTTTTTATGCCGTCAAGCACTGAAAATCTTGAAAAACTTCTGCGCAGGATATTTGAAAAAGATTTGGTTTTTAGTGAACTTAAAAAACCGTTTATCGCGGTGGCGGTTAACATAAAAAACGGAAAAGAAGTTAGGATTGAAAGCGGGTCGGTTGCTAAGGCGTGTTGCGCCAGTTCGGCTGTGCCTGGGGTGTTCAAGCCGGTGTGTTTTGACGATATGCACCTGGTTGACGGCGGGCTTGCAAACAATGTGCCCGCAGACGTTGTTAGAGAGATGGGCGCGAATATCGTTTTTGCGGTTGACGTTAACCCAACGCGTGGGCGGGGGACGGACTCGCTTAAACTGTTTAGTATGCTTTCGCAAACAGTGGGCGTTATGATGCAGGCTAATGTTGAAAATAAACTGCGCTTTGCTGACCTTGTTATCATTCCGCCGCTTGGTGAATTTAGTTCAACTAAACTTGGCGACGTGAAAAAGATGATAGACATTGGCTATCACGCGGTTATGGACAAAAAAGATGAAATTATAAAACTGGTTGGGAATAAACCAAGGATAAAGGATAAAATAATATGGCGAATAAATACAACGAAAAGAAGAAAAAATCATTCCTGACGCGCTGTCTGATTGTTTTTATTTTGGCGGTTTGTTGCGGTATTTCAATTATTTTTAGCAAGCCGATTGAAAAGGCGCTTAAAATTGGTGACAATACGGCGTCTATCGGCGCGGACGTGTCAGTAGTCAATCAAGGCAAACTTAAAATTCACTACATCAGCGTGGGGCAGGGCGATAGTACGCTTATTGAACTCCCCGACGGCACCACGATGCTTATCGATGCGGGAACGCCTGACGAAAAGTTGTCAGCCAATCTGGTTAACTATATCAAGGGGGTTGTTCCAAGCGCGAAGATTAACTATCTTATTTTAACGCACAGTGATGACGACCACAGCGGCGGCATGCCCGAAATTTTAAAGAATTTTGAAATTCAAAACATCTTCAGACCGTTTCAAATCGCGTGCACCTCAACGTATTTAAGCAACAAAAACTGGCCGAAAGCAGCCATTGCCGAAGACGATTTGGCGGGGTATTTTAACACCGATTGCGAACTTACAGACGAAAACAATTGGCTTACAGGGCGGGCTATTAATCAGGCCTATCGCGACTTTATCAAAAATGCATACACCACCGAAGAGTGGACCAATGAAGACACATCGGTTGTTAAGCCAACAATAACGGTTAGTTTCGAGGGGCTTGTTATATCAAGCCGAAACGCCAGCGAAGAGTTTAGCATTAACTTTTATGCGCCGCTTATTGACGACAGCGCTGACCTTGGGGGCGGGCACTTTATTGCGGGCGTAACGCAAACACTTGGCAGACCCGTTAAACACTATACGGGCAAAAACAACGCCAGCCCGATTATGCTTTTAGAGTATAAAGAAAAGAGTTTTGTTTTCACAGGAGATGCCGAAAAACAGGTTGAAAATGACTTTTTAAATAAATACAAAACTAATACCGACGTGGCTGAAAAGTTTAAAAATGTTGACGTTTATAAGGCGGGGCACCACGGCAGTTATACAAGTTCAACCGCTAACTTTTTGGCGTTTTTAAACCCGAGTTATACCGTTGTAAGTTGTGGCAAAAATAACAGTTATAAACACCCAAGTGCGGCGTTTTTGGAAAGGTGGGAAGCGCAGGTTTCAACCCAAGGCACGGCGCGAAAACAGGCGGAGCCGCTTAGAACCGATATTAACGACACGATAATTTTTGCGGTTTTATCGGACGGGCAGTTGGTGTATACCGCGGGGGTAGTGGGCGACGCGTTTGTTATCTATTGGTGGTATATTGCGCTTGGCATTTTCGCCGTTGGCACCATAATAATCTTTACGACGCGCGTTTATAAAAATAATGCTGTTAAAACCGCGAAATCGGCCGTAAAATCAACTAAAAAGGCGCAAAAAATTGTTGACAAATATAAATAATAAATACTTTCTTAATCATACAAATTTGTTGCCTTTAAACTAATAAATATATTTATATTAGTATAAGAATTATATATCGAAAAAATATAGGGCGCTTTTAGTAAAGCGTCCTAGTTTTTTTGAATTTAATTTAATAATTCTTGATGAATCTTTAACGTAATTGCGTAGACAAAAAAATAATTTTAAAAATTTTTAAAAAAGGGGTTGAAATGATTAAAAAAGTGTGTTAATATATGCAAAATTCAACTGGGGGTTTATGCAAATGGAAGTAAGAAAAAGTTGGATAGAAGCAAACGAGTTAATTGCGCGCAGAAGGGACTTTGAGATAAAACAAGAGCTTTGTGGAAGTGGAAGTTATTATAAAAAATTAAGCGACTTTATCGAGAAGCGCGACAGGGCAATTGCCGAGCGTGAGCCAGCGCTTGAGCGCAGAAGAGAAAAGCTTAAAATGGCGCAAATGCGAAAGGTTGAGGCCGCCGTTGAGCGCGATATGTAGTTTGGTTAATTACGTAAAAATAAAAATCAAATAAATAAAAAAAACAAAAACCTTATTCGACATGAATAAGGTTTTTTGATGTGGATTTTTTTATTTGCACGCTTACGCGTGAGGATAAAGCGGAGTTGGGGAGTAGGGTAGGTAGTTAGCGTAAATGTATTTACAACGAACACTGGCCGAAGTGCAACGTAGGTTTGGTGAGTGTAAATATATTTACGCGAGGATTTATTATTGATTATTTATAAGTTTAATAAGGCGCTTTTTGGCGTAACTTTCGGCGCGAGTAAAGAGGTCACGCGCGCGGTCAGGGTTCTTTTTAGAAAGCGTGAAATAGCGGCTTTGCGTCATAATAAAGTCAGTATACGCACATGTTGGGGCAGGGGCGTCAATGGTAAGCGGTTGTGGTTTGTTTGGGTTAAAGCGATAGATGTTAAAGTATCCGCTTAAAACGGCCTGCTTTTCTTGGTCAATTGACTTGCTCATATCGGTGCCGTGATTTATGCATGGGCAATACGCGATAATGATAGCGGGGCCCTCGTGTTCGTTAGCCTCGATAAACGCCTGAATGGTGGCGGGCATATTTGCCCCTAGCGCCACTTGCGCGACGTAACAATTTGGATAGTTTTGAGCAATCGCGCCAAGGTTTTTCTTTTGTGTTTCTTTACCGCTTGCAGCAAACTTAGCTACCGACCCCATTGGCGTGGCCTTGCTTGCTTGGCCGCCCGTGTTGCTGTAAACCTCGGTGTCAAGCACTAAGACCTTAACATTTTCGCCCGAACTTAAAACGTGGTCAAGGCCGCCAAAACCGATGTCATACGCCCAACCATCGCCGCCGACGATCCACGTGTTGGTGTCAGCAAGACTTGATTTAAGTGCCACCAGTAGCCCAAGATTAGGGTTGGTTTGCGCCTCGGTTTCAGCAAGCGCCGCGATGTCTTTTGCAAGATCGTTGCTCTTTTTAGGCATATTTAGCCACGAAAGAAGAAGAGGTTTTAGTTTTGCGCTTACAAGATTGTTGTTTATAAGAGTTTTGACGACCTCTTCAAGTTGTGCGCGTGCCTCTTTGCGGGCTTTGTGTATCCCAAGGCCAAACTCGGCATTGTCTTCAAACAAGCTGTTGGCCCACGCTGGCCCAAACCCGTTTTTGGTTTTAGTGTAAGGACAGGTAGGGAACGACCCGCCATAGATAGACGAGCAGCCCGTTGCGTTGGCAATAACCAGATTTTCTCCGCAGATTTGGGTTAATAACTTGATGTAAGGCGTTTCACCGCAGCCCGCACAAGCGCCCGAAAATTCAAACAGTGGCGCCCTAAACTGGCTGCCCTTTATGCTTGAAAGCGGAAACGGGGTGGCGGGGTTGGTTACGTCTTTAATTTTGTTGTAACTAGCCAACTCAGCGTCATGAATTTTTTCGGCCTCGGTCATAACAAGTGCCTTATTTTTTGACGGGCACACGTTAGCGCAAACCGAGCACCCCGTGCAGTCTTCTGGACTTATTTGAATGGTAAAATTATAACCATTAATGCCAAGAGCGGGTCTTGCAGGAACTCCGTCAAAATTCTTGTCGTCCGCCTTTGTCAGGTATGGTCTTATAACGGCGTGAGGGCACACAAGCGCACACATACCACACTGAATGCAGTTTTCACCTATCCATTTAGGAAGCATATTTGCGATATTGCGCTTTTCAAACTTGCTGGTGGCGGTTGGAACCTCGCCCGACGCGTTAAGTTTTGACACCGGTATCTCGTTGCCGTTAAGTTTTAAAATAGGGTCAATAATTTCGGTTTTAAACATGGCCTCACACCCCGTGCAGTCAGCGCAGTTGGTGCAAGCGGGGCTCAAAGTGTCTTGCGCTTTTGCCCACGAAGAAGGGTAGTGTACTTCACGCAGGTGGCTAAGCGACTGGTCAATCGCTTGCATATTCATTTCAAGCACTTTTTCGCCCTTGCTGGCGTAACTTTTTCTGGCCATTTCTTTGATAAGGCTTATGGCCTTGTTTTCGTCAAGCAGGCCTGAAAGCTTAAAAAAGCAGGTCTGCATTATAAGGTTAATTCGGTGGTTGAGGCCAACGCGCGAGGCGATGTCTTCGGCGTCTATGTTAAACACGCTTAGTTTTTTAGATGCAATAGTGCGCTTAACACTTGCGGGCAGTTCATGCTCTAAATCTTCATCCGTCCACGGACTGTTTAAAAGGAAAACGCCGCCCGTTTTGATGCCCTTTAAAACGTCAATTTTTTTGATAAAAGTGTGGTTGTGGCAGGCAACAAAATCTGGCTGGTCAATTAGATACGGCGCAATAATTTTGCTTTTACCAAGGCGCAGGTGAGAAGTGGTGACGCTGCCGCTTTTTTTGCTGTCATAAACAAAATATGCTTGCGCGTCTAAATTGGTCTGTTCGCCGATAATCTTGATAGTAGACTTGTTTGCGCTTACCGTTCCGTCGCTGCCAAGACCGAAAAACTTGCAACTGATAATGTCACGCGGGATAAGGTCAAGGTGGTGAACAATTTTAAGGCTCAGACCCGTTACGTCGTCATCAATACCAACCGAGAAATGTGTTTTAGGGTAGACTTTTTTCATGTTTTCAACTACCGCTAAAACGTGGCTTGGCGTAAATTCTTTGCTTGAAAGGCCATATCTACCGCCGATTACTTTTACATTTCGGCCACACTCAGCAAGCGAAGACACAACGTCAACAAAAAGCGGTTCGCCCACCGCGCCTGATTCTTTGGTGCGGTCAAGCACGGTCACAATTTGGGCAGTTGCGGGGATAGTTTTGCTTAAATCTGCTGCGATAAATGGGCGATAAACACGTACGTTCACGGCGCCAACTTTAACGCCACTTGCGCTTAGGTATTTAACTGTTTCAAAAACCGTATCAGCCCCCGAACCCATACAAATGATAACCATTTTTGCGTCTGGCGCGCCCGCGTATTCAAAGGTGTTATACGCTCGCCCTGTTGCCTTTTTAATGTCAGCAAAAACGCCTTTTATAATTTTTGGAAGGGCGTTATAACGTGGGTTAGACGCCTCGCGCGCTTGAAAATACACGTCCTCATTTTGGGCGGTTCCGCGCTGTGTTGGGTTCATCGAGTTAAGCCCCGAGGCCTTAAATTCAAGAATTTTATCGGCGGGAGAGAGGGCAGCAACGATGTCAGGAGAAATCTCTTCGATTTTGGCGATTTCGTGGCTGGTTCTAAATCCGTCAAAAAAGTGCACGAAAGGTACGCTAGAATTAAGCGCAATTAGGTGGCTGGCAAGCGCCATATCCTGCGCCTCTTGGGGATTACGGCTGGCAATCATACCAAACCCCGTTTGTCTTACGGCGTAAACGTCGCTGTGGTCGCCAAAAATTGAAAGGGCGTGGGTTGCAACTGTGCGCGCGGCCACGTGAATAACGCAAGGCAAGCCTTCACCCGCGATTTTGTACATATTTGGTATCATCAAAAGCAGGCCTTGACTTGACGTAAAAGTGGTGGCAAGTGCTCCGCCCGTAAGCGCTCCGTGAAGTGCACCCGCGGCACCCGCTTCGCTTTGCATTTCGGTGACTTTTACCGTGCGGCCAAAGATATTTTTCTTTCCCGCAGCAGCATACGCGTCAATATTTTCGGCCATTGGCGATGACGGCGTTATTGGATAGATAAACGCGCTGTCGCTTAAAAGATAGGCCATATTAGCGGTGGCGGTGTTGCCATCAACTGTGATAAATTTTTTCATACTTCCCCCGTGTGTTTGGTTTTGTTTATAAAAATTATATAACTTTTGATAAAAATTAGTCAAATATTTTTAATATACCTTGCGCGCGCCTCAATTGTGTGATATAATCAGTCTATCAAAAACAAGGAGATTTTTTATGATTATTAACAAAAACAAAAAAACGATTTATGCTGAGGATCTTTTAAGTTTGGCCGAAGACATTGTTGTTGCGGAGGCGCTTGGCACCGCGTTTGACAAAGAGACAGTTGGTGGCAAAAGTTATAGCAAGATCAACAGAAATGCGGGGCTTGACAAGTTTTATGAGCTTGGAAAACTTGTTGATAAACTAACAGACAATTATTATAATTACGTAGATATTTGTGCCTTTCTTGAAAATGTAAAAAAAGAGAATTTTCCTAACTCTGGATATGATGATAAAAGCCAAATGCCAATAACCGAAAACAATACTTTGCTTTATCGTAAGTATGACGCGTATGACAGGCTTGTAGATATGGTTAATTATTACGGATTTAAAAAGGGCTTATTTTGCGTTAATTTTAGCAAAACTATGTCAAACGAAGAAGATTTAGTGGCTTTGTTTGAAGACAAAGATTTGGCGTTGCTTTGGCGTGACGCAGCCCTTTTGACGTATGCAACGGAGGCTAATAACACAACAGGTCGAAAAACAACGCCTGTTATGAAAGACTATGAAGAGGGTATGCGCAAAAAATTGTTTGGTGATTTAAAGCGCTTTGACAACGGAGCGCCAGAATATCTTTTATCGCTTCATTTTGACCTTGCTAATATAAAGATGTGCATTAATGAATGTTTAAATAATGATTTTAGAATCTACGAAAACAGGTATTTGCCTTTATTTAGAAATGAAGAATGTAAGGACACTAGCAAAAGGTATTTTAATCTAGTTTTAGACAATCTTAAAAAATCTATCCTTGCGTATGGCATTTCTAAAAACCGCATAATTTTGGAAAATGAGAATGCGTACAACGAGCTTGTTTCTAAGTTTGGTGACAAGAATGCAACTAATTTTGACAATGTTACTATCGTTGGCAAAAAGCATCCTGACGTTAGGGCGCTTGCTGATGTTTCTCGCGGGAAAGAGGTTCGCAACACTGACATTGAAATGGAGTTTTAATATTAATTAAAAATAGGGTGTTATGGCAGGCATAACACCTTAAATTTTGGGAGAAAGACGGGGTTTATGGTTAAAATTGCGTTAAAAATAACCTATGACGGGGCGCGGTTTTGTGGGTGGCAAAAGCAGCCTGATAAGCGCACAGTGCAAGAAGAAATAGAGTTTGCTATTTTTAGCGTTACTAGCAAAAAGGTCACTCTTTACGCAAGTGGGCGAACCGATGCGGGGGTGCATGCGCTTGGCCAAATCGGGCATTTTGAACTTGACGATGAAAGCGCGCAAAAGATAAAAATCCACAGTTTGGCTGCAAGTATTAATGCGTTTTTAGACCCCGATGTGCGGGTGCTTAGCGCGTGGATAGCAGACCCCGATTTTGACTCGCGTTTTACGGCCAAAAAGAAAACGTATATCTATAAGTTTTATGTAAGCCGATTTGAACATCCATTAAAAATTGGCCGCGAACTTAGGGTAAATGATAAGATTGATGTTGGTGCGATGGCAAGGGCAGTAAGTGCGGTTGAGGGAACTCGAGACTTTACAAGTTTTGTTGCGCGAAAAAGTGGCAAAACCGATTTCGTTAGGACGATTTTAAGCGCTAAAATCAATCAAAAAAGTGATTTTGAATATGAGTTTGAAATAACTGGCACGGGATTTTTGTATAACATGGTGCGCATAATTATGGGCACTCTTATCGAGGTTGGAATGCACAGGATCAAAGAAACGGACGTGGCTAAAATCATTGAGGCCAAAAACCGTGCGCTTAGCGGAAAAACGATGCCGTCGTATGCTTTGTATCTAAAAGAGGTCACGTACTGATAAAAAATTAGAAAAACTTTGGCAAAATTATTGACAAAAGTTGACAATTGTTATACAATAACTAAGCATTATGCGAGGCAAATGCCCATATTGATCTCACGGGTATGGCGTTTGTAATAAAAAATAAAAGGAAAATCAAGATGAAAACATATTTACATAATCCTGAAAATAAGTCAGATAAATGGTACATTGTTGATGCAACTGATATGCCTCTTGGCCGTCTTGCAAGCCAGGTTGCGGCTATCCTTCGTGGCAAAAACAAACCAGAGTTTACTCCAAGCGTTGATTGCGGTGATCACGTTATCGTTGTAAACACTGATAAAGTTGTTTTAACAGGTAAAAAGATGGAGCAAAAGTTCTATCGTTATCACACCCTTTATATCGGTGGATTAAAAGAAATCAAATACAGCACTATGATGAAGGAAAAAAGCGACCTTGCTGTTTATGAAGCAGTTCGCGGTATGCTTCCTAAAAATCGTATCGGCAGAAAGATGATCAAAAAACTTCGTGTTTATAAAGACGAGAATCATGGTCATGAGGCTCAGATGCCTGAAAAAATAGAACTTAAAGGAAAGAGGGCATAACTATGGCAGCAAAAAAAGCAGTTAAAGTTGAACAATTCTGGGCAACCGGCCGTCGTAAAAAGGCCATTGCAAGAGTTCGCCTTATCCCTGGTGGCAAGGGCGAGATGACCATCAACAAAGTTAAAGTGGATGAATATTTTGCTGGTAATGAAATTTTAAAAACCATCGCAAAACAACCTTTAACCTTGGTTGACGCTGAGGCTAAGTATAACGTGTTTGTTAACGTTTATGGTGGCGGGCTTGCTGGTCAGGCTGGCGCCATTCGTCACGGTGTTGCACGTGCGCTTGTTTTGGCAAACGAAGGCTACAAGGCTGAAATTAAAGCCGCTGGCTTCTTAGCACGTGACCCACGTATGAAAGAACGTAAAAAATACGGGTTGAAGAAGGCGCGTAAGGCTCCACAGTTCTCTAAACGTTAGTGGTAAAAAGTTAATATTTGGCGATAAACGCCAAAATCGCAA
>ULRP01009540.1_pt1 | contig 14270 bp, 14 predicted proteins | sample 1955521 | NCBI WGS metagenome assembly ULRP01 (sample SAMEA4835685, study PRJEB28245) | human gut metagenome | biome: gut microbiome; material: fecal sample | place: Denmark | collected 2008
CAACGACCTCCGCCATCTTACGGACGGTTGCACGGAACTTCTCGGCCATACGCCGAACCAGAGCGAGATTACCGAGATTGTCGGACTTATCGAAAAACTGGGGCTGGATACCGGGTATATCCTGACTTTGCTTCAGTATTGTAAAGAGATCGGGCGCGGCTCGATCGCGTATATGACGCGCACCGCCGCCGGCCTTGTCGATCAGGGCGTCGGCACGATGAAGGCCCTTGAAGATTACATAAAACAGAAAAACGATTTCAAAACGGTCGAGGGTCTTGTCCGCCGCCTGTTCGGACTCGGCGGACGCGCTTTTTCGTCGGCCGAAAAGGAAGCGGTCAACCGTTGGCGGCTTTACGGTTACGGTGAAGACATCATCGGCTATGCGTACGACCTGACGGTCAGCATGGCGGACAAGCCGACCATCATGTATGCCGACAAGATCATAAAAGGCTTTTATGAAAACGGTTGCCATACGCTGGAGGCCTGCAAAGAACAGCGTGAAAAAGAACGCGTCGCACGGGCTTCCGTGCCCGGCAAAGGCCAAAAACCGCAAAAAAAGGGTCTGGAAACGCATACGTTCGATACCGGCGACTTCTTTAAGAAAGCGCTGGAACGCAGTTACGGAAAAACAGATGGAAACGGGGAGGAACCGAAATCATGAGTTATAATGCGGAAAACTATCGCCGCGTCCGCCGTATGTTGGAGGAACGCCGCCTGTCGGCCGTAAGAGAGGCGGATACCCGCCTTGCCGCATTGCACGCGGCGTGCCCCGCTGTGGCGGAGATCGACCGCCGCCTTGCCGCCACCGGGCGAAAACTGTTCCGCGTAGCCTGCCTCGGCGGGGACGACCTCGCCGCGCGCGTGGACGCGCTGAAACAGGAGAATCTTGCCTTGGTGGACGCGCGCAACGCGGAACTGAAGAAGATCGGCCTTCCGCCGGACTATACCGACGTGCACTATACCTGTCCGCAATGCATGGACACCGGTTTCACCGATACGAAGATGTGCGACTGTATGCGCCGCGCACTTGTGGAAGAGGGATTCCGTTCATCGGGAATCGGCGCGCTGATAGACCGTCAGAATTTTGACAACTTCTCTTTTGAATATTATAAGGAAGACAAAGACGCCCTGAATCTTGTCCGTTACGCGTACGACGAATGTCGCCGTTACGCGGAGGAATTCCGCCCCGGCGCGGGCAATCTGCTCCTGATGGGCGGTACGGGACTGGGCAAAACGCATCTTTCCACGGCGGTGGCGCGCCGTGTGATCGAGCGCGGCTTCGACGTACAGTACGAAAGCGCGCAGAATATTTTTTCCGCTTTTGAATACGACCGCTTCCGTTCCCGCGGCGACGATCCCTCCCGGAGCGAAAAATACATGACGTGCGAACTTCTGATCATGGACGACCTCGGCACCGAGATGCAAACGCCGTTTACGCTGTCCTGCCTCTATAATCTCCTGAACACACGCCTGTGCCGCGGAAATTCCACGCTCATCAATACGAATCTGACCGAAAAGGAGATTTTCTCGCGGTACGAAGACCGTATCACCAGTCGCCTGCTCGGCGAATTCAAACTGCTTCTTCTGCGCGGGCAGGATATTCGTAAACAGCGCCTCTGAACACGCATAAGGGTCGGAAGAAAAACCGTCCGTATGGGGGAAAATACTCCCGCACGGGCGGTTTTTCCGTATAAATCACGAAAATCAGCGTTCTTTTCCGGAACGTTTACGGCGCACAAATGCAGGAAAAAAGGGAAAATCCTGCATCGCGGAGAGCGGGAGACGGCGCTTTTTTTCGTAAAACAGCCTGTTTTTGTATATTGTGAACAAAAAATGACCTGTAAAATCGGTCGAATTTTGGTCGAATTCGGCCTTGTTTTTTTTGAAAAACCTATGATACAATAGGTCAAACTTTAGGGAAGGCGGCGACAAACCGCGAAAATCTCCTGCGGCAGTCGGAGACGGGAACGGGTTCTGCCGTGACGTCGGCTTCCCTGAAAAAAAACGAAAAAAGAAATGAGGAATCCTGCTATGAAAAAATTTGTTGCATTGTTACTCACCGCAGCGCTCGTCGTTGTATGCTGCGTCGGTCTTGCTTCCTGCAGTAATGAGACCGGCGATGACCGCGTGGTCACAATTGAGAATAAAACCATCAAGATCGGCGTCATCGGCCCGTTCGACGGCGCGACCACCGCGAAATACGGTATGCCTGTCCGCGATTCGGTGAAACTCGCGATCGAACAGCTCTCGGCAAACGGTATCCTGAACGGTTATACCGTCGAAATTATTGAAAAGAATACGCTCGGCGACGCCACCTCGGCCACCAGCATGTTCAAAGAACTGATCGAAGCGGGCGCCGTTGCCGTTGTCGGCCCGGTTCTGACGGGTGAAACGGTTGCCGTTACCACGATCGCCAATGAAGAAGGCATCGTGATGGTAACGCCCTCCGCTACCGGCGATAAAGTAACGACCGAAAGCGACTATGTGTTCCGTACCTGCTTCAAGGACAGCGACCAGGGCGTAAAAGCCGCGGATTACGCGCTTGCGCACGGTTATACCAAGGTTGCCGCCCTCTATGCGACCGGCGACGACTATTCCAAGGGTCTTTACGAGGCTTTCAAGAAGCAGTGCGAAAAGAACGGTATCACAATCGTGAATACGCAGAGTTCCACTACGATTGATAAGGAAACGACTTTCGATTCCCAGCTCACTTCCATCGCCAATAGCGACGCACAGCTTCTGTTCGCTCCTTATTATTATGAAGCGGCCGACTCGCTGATTATTCCCGTAGTCCGTCAGAAAGGCTTCACCGGCGTTATCATGGGCGGCGACGGCTATGACGGCAAAATGGGCAGCGCAAGCGACAAAACCGCATATGAAAAAGTTATTTACACGAACCACAACCAGGCGTCCGACGCGTTCAAAGCCGCATACGCCGCCAAGGGTTACGGCGAAGAACTGAACGTTTTCGGCGGTCTTGCCTATGACGCGGCGAACATTCTGTTCAAAGCGATCGAGAAATCGCTGAAAGTTGCGGACGACGGCAAAGTCACGATCTCCGGCAGCGATCTGCAGAAGAACATGGCGGCCACTGCAAACTACCAGGGCGTGACCGGCACGATCACCTTTGACGCCACCGGCACGAAAGGCGCCGAAGACATCGACATCATGGAATACTATGTAGATAACGGCGAAGTCAAGACCCGCAAGGTGACGGACTGATCGCGCTTTTGCAAAAACATGCGGCAACGGGGACGAGATCTCGTCCCCTTATTGCCATATTATAGGGACTTTGATTTTTTTATTTTTATAACAGTAGGAGGTATGTTGTGTTAGTACTCCAACAGCTGATAACCGCCTTGCAGATGGGCAGTATTTACGCCCTCGTGGCATTGGGTTACACCATGGTATACGGTATCATCAAACTGATCAACTTCGCACACGGCGACTTTATCATGGTGGGAGGCTATGTCCTTTTCTTTACCATGCCGCTTTTTCTGAATATAGGGCTTCCGGCGTATCTTGCCGTCATCCTGGCCATTCTTGCCTGCACGGTCACCGGTATTCTTGTGGAACTGATCGCGTACCGTCCGATCCGCAAAAAAGGTACGGGTATGTCGGCGCTTATCACCGCCATAGCGATGAGCCTTTTCCTTGAAAACCTTGCGCAGGCCTTCTTCTCTTCCAAAAAACAGATGATGGGCTGGTCTTTTTACGGCAGTTTCACCGCTCTGAAGATCGGCGATCTCACCATTAATGCCAACGCCGTTGTGACGGTGGGCATCTGCGTTGTGGTCATGATCGGCCTTACCTTGTTTGTCAACAAAACCAAGATGGGACGTGCGATGCGCGCCGTCTCCGAGGACCGCACCGCGGCCGTGGTCACCGGCGTGAACATCAACCGCACGATCCTCATGACTTTCGGCATCGGCTCCGCTCTCGCCGCCCTTGCCGCGCTCTCTTATTGCAACAACAATATGGGCGTTACGCCCGACATCGGTGCGACGCTCGGCCTTTATGCCTTTGTCGCCGCGGTTCTCGGCGGTATCGGCTCGATTCCCGGCGCTCTGATCGGCGGCTTTACCATCGGATTTGTCGAAATGCTGGCGAACTCCAACCTGTTCGACCTTTTGCCCGGCCTTTCCGGCTATAAGGACGCGATCGTGTACCTTGTGCTGATTGTGGTGCTTCTTGTGAAACCGGCCGGTATCCTCGGAAAGAATGTAGGTGAAAAAGTATGATAAAATTTGCAGATCTCGAAAAAGACTCCGCCTACAGTCCGCGCCGCCGTTATTGCCGCCTTGCGGTGAACGTTGCCGCGATCGGACTTCTCATGCTGATTTTCACGGTTCTTCCGATGAAGAATTCCAATGTACAGCTTATATGGACGATGTGCGTCTTTGCTCTGATGGCCATGTCGCTCAACGTGACGATGGGTCTTATGGGGCAGCTTTCGCTCGGCCAGTGCGGCTTTATGGCCGTCGGCGCGTATACGGGCACCTATATTGCCTACTATTTTCATAACGCCGGCGTGTTCAAGAACGCGGCGGACGGCTCGTATTACCTTGTGTTCCTTGTGGCTCTGATCGGCGGCGCGCTTGCCGCGGGGATTGTCGGTCTTGTCGTCGGTATCCCTGCTCTCCGCCTGCGCGGCGACTATCTTGCGATTCTGACGCTCGGCTTCGGCCTTATCGTTGTCAGCGTTCTGAACAACATTGTCGGCCCGACGATCAACAGCGACATCTGCCGTCTCTATATCAGCTCGAAACTGCAGGGTAAATTCCTGTGGCTTATTATCCTCGTAACGGCCGTTTCGATCGCGCTGATTTTCACATTCGGCCGCTCCAAGTACGGCCGCGCGCTGATGAGTCTCCGCGATAACGAAATCGCCTCGACCGCCAGCGGCATCAATGCCAGTTATTATAAGACGGTAGGCTTTGTGTTTTCCGCCGCGATGGCGGGTGTTGCCGGCGTTCTCTATGCCGCGATGATGTCCTCTCTTGCCACGTCTTCGTTCGCTTTCACAAGTCCGACGATCTACAACAGCGTTTTCATTGTCGTTATGGTCGTTATGGGCGGCATGGGCAGTCTTACCGGCTCGGTGGTGACCGGCGCGGGCATGGTGTATATCAACAGCCTGATTTCCGGCCTCACCGATGTTCCGGTGATCGGCTCGATCGCCCGCTTCCCTATGCTTCTTTACGCAATCGTACTCATTATCTTCATCATGTTCCGTCCGCGCGGCATTTTCGGCAACAGCGAATTCTCGCTGTACAACACGATTCTGGCTTCGCCGCGGTTCTTTAAGAATCTTCCCGCGAACACGAAAGCCTTTGTAAAGAATTTCCCGAAGAACATGAAGACGTTCGGACAAAATGTGAAAAAAGGCTTCCTGTCCTGCGGCGACAATGTGAAATCCTTCTTCAAGAGAAACGGAGGTGCGGACAATTGACGGCACAGAATAACGGAAAAGAAATTCTGCGTACCGAAAATCTCGGTATTCAGTTCGGCGGTCTGCACGCCGTGGAAGATTTCAATCTTACGATTCACGAAGGCGAACTTGTCGGCCTTATCGGCCCGAACGGCGCCGGAAAAACCACCGTTTTCAATATGCTGACCGGCGTTTATCTGCCGACTGAGGGGAGCATTTACCTCGACGGTATGTATATGAACGGGAAAAAGGTGCATCAGTTCGTGCATCAGGGCATTGCCCGTACGTTCCAGAATATCCGTCTGTTCCGCGATATGACGGTGCTGGAGAATGTCAAAGTGGCGCTCGGCGAAAAATACACGTATAATCTCATCGACGCGTTTTTCCACACGCGGAAATACTGGCGCATCGAAAAGGATCGGGACGCGGAGGCACGCGAACTTCTCTCCATGTTCGGCCTTGAAGACAAGGCAGATTACCGCGCCGCCAACCTGCCCTACGGTCAGCAGAGAAAACTGGAGATCGCGCGCGCTCTGGCCACCGGTATGAAAGTGCTTCTGCTTGACGAACCGGCCGCCGGTATGAACCCCACCGAAACCGCGGAACTTCTGGAATCCATCAAACTGATCCGCGAAAAGTTCGGTATTGCCATTCTCCTGATAGAACACGACATGTCTCTCGTCATGAACGTCTGCGAACGGATCACGGTCATCAGTTTCGGTAAAACGATCGCGCAGGGACTTCCCGAAGAGATCGCCAACAATAAAGAAGTTATCGAGGCCTATCTCGGTAAAGATGAGGAGGACGCGTGATGCTGAAAGTCGAAGACCTTTATGTTTCCTACGGCGCGGTTGAGGCTATCCGCGGCGTTTCTCTGGAAGTGCAGGACGGGGCGCTCGTTTCGCTGATCGGTGCCAACGGCGCCGGAAAAACCACGATCCTGCATACCGTTACCGGCCTTATCCGCCCGAAATCGGGCAAGATCACTTATGACGGATACGACCTTCTCAAGGTGAAACCGTCGGACATCGTAACGCTCGGTCTTGCGCACGTTCCCGAAGGACGGCATGTTTTCACGGGTATGACAGTGGCGGAAAACCTGCAGATGGGCGCGTATTTCCGCAAAGACCGCGCAAAGATCGAGGAAGACCTTGAAAAAGTGTATGATTTCTTCCCCCGCCTTGCCGAACGTTCCCGTCAGCTTGCCGGAACGCTTTCGGGTGGCGAACAGCAGATGCTTGCCATGGGGCGCGCCATCATGAGCTCCCCGAAAATGGTGGTTATGGATGAGCCGTCGATGGGACTTTCCCCGCTTCTCGTAAAGGAAGTTTTCCGCATTATCCGTCTTATGCATGAAAGAGGCATTACGGTGCTTCTCGTGGAACAGAACGCCAAAATGGCGCTCTCCGTTGCCGATTACGGGTATGTTCTCGAAAACGGCCGCCTGACCCTCCGCGGTCCGGCGCAGGAACTGCTGAACGACCCGAACGTCAAGCGCGCCTATCTCGGAGCCTGAACGCCTGTCGGAGGTTCCGCAGAACTTCTTTTCGCGCCTTTATCCTCAAAAGCCGAGCCTGTATGGCTCGGCTTTTTGCGTTGACGGCGTTTCGCTGCGGCTTTTTGTATTGAAGAGATTCCGTAACGGCTTTTTACATTGACAGAATTCCGCAACGGCTTGTGTGACGGTCTGTTGATACAATACGATTATACGCAGAAATAAAAAGTTTTGCGGTCGCTGTTTTCGGAGTAGCCGGCTTTTTCCGGAACTCTTTTGAGAGAGAACTTTTGCTGTCTGTTTTCCGTGACGATAAGAACACAAACGCGACGACATACACCGTCAAAGCCTCCCTCCGGGAGGGAGGTGGCACGCGCATGCGTGACGGAGGGAGCAAGCGAGGAGCTGGGAATTTATAATTGTGACGATAAGAAAACAAACGTGACGGCGGAGTCTGCAGAGAGCGGCGGAAGGTTTACAAAAGCGGTTCCCTGCGCGCCGGCCATTCGCTTGAAAGCAAAGCATCTCCCTCGCGAATCTTTCCGGCGGGATTCTCCGCGGCGGCATATAAGCGACACACGAATTTTCAAAAAACACTTGCTTTTCGGTGCGGATTGCGGTATGATTAAAGCGTATCGGAGAAAAACATATTCCCGGTAACAAACATTGCGCTTTGCGGAGGACGTACTTATGAAAAACCAGAACGCCGTCATGTACATGATTACGGAAGCCAGTCCGTTCATGATGAGTTATGTTATCATCACAAAAGAAGATCGCGCCATTATCGTCGACGGCGGTATGCCGGCCGATATTGATAATCTGATGGCCGTAGTGGGAGACCGCCCGATTGCCGCATGGTTCTTGACCCATGCGCATGACGATCATATTTCCGCCATCAATGAAATTCTTCTGAACCGCCCCGAAATTGCCGCCCGTGTTGAAAAGATATATTACAACATGCCGACAATGGCTTTTATCAACAAATACGAAAGTTATGAATTGCAGACGCGCCGCGATTTCTGCTACGCCGAACAGAAGTACCCCGAAAAAATGTATGTTCCGCGCATGGATGAACATATCACGGTCGACGGCATAGATTTTGAAATTCTTTTCACCTATAATCCGATGCTGAACAGTAATGCCATCAACGACAGTTCCATGGTATTCCGCATGAAAACAGAAAACACGTCGGTGATGTTCCTCGGCGACATCGGCCCGGAAGCGGGCGACGAACTTCTCCGCCTCCAGTACGGCAACCTGCAGGCGGATTATGTGCAGATGGCGCATCACGGTCACATGTGCTGCGGCCCCGAAGTCTATATCGCAATCAACCCGAAAGCCTGCCTGTGGAACGCGCCGGAATGGCTCTGGAACGAGCCGGATTATTATATCCGCGAACGGATGTACGGTCTTGGCGCAACGCGTAAATGGATGGACGCCATCGGCATTACCCGTCACTACGTCACCAAAGACGGAACACAGAAGTTTGACCTGTAATCTTAATAAAAAACAGCAGTTATGTAAATGCAAGTTTACATAACTGCTGTTTTTATAAGTGTTTACTTACGTCGTTTCCATTTCAGCAAAAGCGCGAAATTGGCGATGACCAGAACCGAGCCGGCATTATGTACGAGCGCGCCGACGACCGGATTCAGGATTCCGGTGATGGCGAGTATGATGGCGATGAAGTTCAAAGACATGGAGAATATGAGGTTCAGCCTGATGGTCGTCATCATGCGCGCGGACAGACCGAACAGATGCGGCAGTTCTTTTACGTCATCGTCGATCAGAGTGATGTCCGCCGCCTCTACGGCAATGTCACTGCCGATGCCGCCCATAGTGATACCGACGGTCGCCTTTTTCAGGGCGGGCGCGTCGCTCATACGTTGCCTGTTATGCCTGCTTCTTCCCCGTGGTCGGGCGGCGGATTGCCTGCGGCAATCATATTGCCGGCATGGCGACCATAAAATAGGAGCGGAGGACGCTATGAAAAAATATGTTTTATCGGTACTTCTTTTATTGCTTTCGGCGATGCTTTTTTCCTGCGGAACGGAAGCCGAGGCGCCGCGCGGGATATTGGAACGCATGGTACGGGCGGGAAACGATCTGCCTGCGGGAACGGTATACGACCGGCGCGCGGAAAAATGGGAAGACGGCTACATGGACCCTGCCATTCTTGCGGAATTATACGATCTGAGAGGATACAGCGAACTTTCGCATATCGAGGATTGCGCGCTTTATCTTTCCGGGCGGTATGACGCGCCGTTTGAGATCGGCGTTTTTCTGTGTTACGATGAAGCGGTGGCCGAAGACGTGCGCGAAATGTGCCTTTACCGCATGGATTTCCTGACGCGGCACGGCGCGATAAAGGAAGAAAACGCCGCCGTTATGACCAGCGGGCGATATGTCATTTATGTGGCGGGGGCGGAACCCGCAACGGCAAAGAAATTGCTTTCCGCGGCGCGATAGCGTATTTTCGCGGATTGCCGTCCGCACATGATTATCATATATCGGGATTTTTTCGGCAAAAACAGCGGTTTTTCCGTCTTTTGCGTGAAATTCCGATATTTTTCTTTACAAATCCCCTGCGATGTGCTATACTGTCGTTATAACGGCGCCGCATACGACGCCGGGAAACGACAGGGCGGTGCATGTTTTATGGAAAACATAGCGGAAAATAATAATTTTCCTTTCTTTCTGCATACCGGCTCGGGAGAGAATTATACACTCCGCCCGACATACGACGCCTACGGGCAGTTGATCGAAGTTCACGGCGGAAGCGGCCGTCTCAGGCTGGGGATCGACGTGTTCGACGTAACGGCGGGCGACGTTTTTTATCTGCCGCCCGAAACGGTGGTCGAAGCGGCGGGCGACGGCTTTTTCAGTTTGCGCCGCGCTGTGTTCGATCCCGATTCGATTCTTTCCGACGTCGAAGAATTTGACAACGAGCTTCTGCAGATATTCGCCGTATGCCATCGCTATACGGCCAGGCATTATCCGGCGGGCGACCGGGTGGCGGAAGCCCTGTCCCAATGCATGGAAAAGTTCTGCGATGAATGGCAGGCAAAAGATTTCTGCTATAAACTGATGCTGAAAGCAACGGTCTACGAAGTGATGGCCACGATACTCCGCGATTTTGTCACTTCGCGGTATCTCCGCGACCGTACGACATATAAGAATATTCTGCGCCTGCGACCCGCGGTCGAATATGCGGACGCCCATTACCGGGAAAAAGTATATATCCGCGAACTTGCGGCGCTGACCGGCGTTTCCGAGGATCATTTTGAAAAGGTGTTCCGCATTGCGCTCGGCCGCACGCCGCTTGAATACGTCTGCTTTATCCGGCACAGCCGCGCTCTGTTACGTCTGATCGCCACGACCGACAGCGTGACCGCAATCTCGCGGGATACGGGATTCAGCGGCAGTACGTTCTTCTCCAACCGTTTCTGCGACCTGATGGGCGTTATGCCGCGTGAATACAGGAAAAGCGGCAGCCTCTGCACAAAAACCGACGAAAAGGTTGAAAAATCTTGATTTTCCTCTTTTCTTTTCCGCTCTGATGTGATACAATACAGATGGAAACGGAGAAAAACGGCGGTCGCCGTTTTTCTCTTCCGCTTTACGGGAACCGCTTCCCGTTATACCGACGACAAATTCACGGAGGCTTATATGAATAAAGATTTTGAAAAAGTATTGATTACCAAAGAGGAGATCGACGCCGCCATCAAAAAGATGGCCGCACAGCTTGACCGCGATTACAGCGGCAAAAATCCCCTCTTCATCTGCATATTGAAAGGAAGCGTTTTCTTCTATGCCGATCTTCTCCGCGCGCTCACGATCCCCGCAGAACTGGACTTCATGTCGATCTCCAGTTACGGCAATTCGACGCGCACTTCCGGCGAAGTGAAGATGGTGAAGGACCTTGACCACAGCATAGAGGGAAAAGACGTTATCATCGTGGAAGATATTGTGGACAGCGGCAACACGCTCTCGTATCTGAAAGCGCTTCTCACCTCGCGCAATCCGGCGTCGGTAAAGATATGCACGCTTCTCGATAAACCCGAACGGCGCGTGACCGATGTCAAAGCCGATTATTCCTGCTTCTGTATTCCCGATGAATTTGTGGTCGGATACGGACTGGACTATGCCGAAAAATACCGGAACATTAACGGTATCTATGTTTTGTCGCGCAGCGTATACGAAAAATAAAGAAACCGGGGAAACCTCCCCGGTTTCTTTATCGGAACAGGGTTATGCGGGCGCCCGGATTTTTTCACGACTGCGCCGGAAACGCCGCGGCAGGGCGGTTGCGGCACGGTATTTTTGGGAAACTGCGCCCGCGCGCTAAACGGAAGTATGCACAGGCCGTCTTTACCGCGCCCCGTTCCGTTTATATAAGCCGGGGGATTCCGGCGTTCTTTTTTTGCGCCTTGCATTTATATGATGAAATGTAAATTACGCGTTACATTTTTATAGAAATGTATTATGCGTCAGAACCGCCGGGCGCGGGAGTATCCTGCGGGAGATCGTTCTCTTCCGCCGGCGGCTCCGGCTCTTCCGGGGGCGACGGAAGCGGTTCTTCCGGTATCGGTTCCGGTTCTTCCGGAGATACCGGCGACGGAAGCGGCTCTTCAGGCGTCGGAAGCGGTACAGGGGTCGGCGCGGGCATGGGTTCTGTGTCTCCGGCGTTGATGATGAGCGCGTCTCCAGCAAGAAGCGAGGGGAAGCAATCAGGGATCCCCGGTACTTCGAGCCGCACGCCCTCAATATGCAAATACCGCGCGTAATCGTAGTTGTATGTATCCAGCGGCCGGTCTTTTGCGTCGTCGCTTTGCGCGGAGACAAGATAGCTGTTGCCCGAAAAGCCTGTGACAATCAGCGTGTGGTAATATCCGATTCCCTCCCGACCGAGCTGTATCACGTCGCCGAGCATAAGCGCGTCGGGCATCACTTCGCGCGCGTACGGCCCCGGCCCTTTGTTGTCCGTCAGAAAATTATAAAGATAGACGACGCCCGTCCAGGAAGCGGTGCGATCGTCGGCGGCGTAGTAATACCAGCCGAAAATCGGCGTTGTGTTCATCATGCAACTGCCCGCGTACAGGCATTGCGACACAAAATTGGTGCAGTTTCCCCCGTTTCCCGTATAATCCAGAAAAAGCGGATTGCGCGACAGCGCCCATTTTTCCGCGTACTCTACGGCGCGGGAACGATTGTATTCTTTTTCTACCAGCATAGTTTCACCTCCCACACAGTTTATGCTGTCGTCCGAAGGAAGTTGTCGAAAAAACTTCAAAAATTGCCGATTTCCTCCTGTATGCCTCTTGCAATGCGAGGATAAATCGTATATAATATATATAATTGTACAGATGTACCTGTGCCGCCCGAAACGGCGCCGTGCATCTTATTGCGCGGTCCTTTGCGGCCGACAACTGGATAAAGGAAGTATATGTCTATGGAAATGTGTGCGATCCTCGATTGCGGCGGCCAGTATACCAAGGTCATCGACCGCAAGGTTCGTGAACTTGGTGTGTACAGCGAGATCTTCCCGATCGGCGTGGATCCCGAAAAACTGAAAAACGCCTCCTGTCTGATCCTGAGTGGCGGCCCCGGCAGCGTATGGAGCAGTGAGGCTCTGGAATTCGACGCCCGTATCCTCGATCTCGGTCTGCCCATTCTCGGTATCTGCTACGGTATGCAGCTTCTGTGCGATCATTTCGGCGGCAAGGTTGTTCCTGCCGTTAAAACGGAGTACGGACAAACGCCGATCGACATCGACAACACCTGCCCGCTCTTTAAGGGACTTTCCACCACCGAACTCGTGCTTATGAACCACGGGGACGCCGTGACCGAAATGCCGAAAGGCTTCGCCTGCGTGGCCAAGACCGGCAATATCATCGCCGGTATTTATGATGAAAAACGCCGTATTGCCGGCGTGCAGTTCCATCCCGAAGTCGATCTGACCGTGAACGGTCTTGTGATCTTTCAGAACTTTCTCCGCACGGTGTGCGGACTGAAAGAACAGTACGCGCTGGAAGACCGTATCGAAACTTCGGTACGCATGATCCGCGAACGCGTCGGCGAAAACGGCAAGGTCGTTGTTCTTGTCAGCGGCGGCGTGGATTCCGCGGTCACGGCCGCTTTGCTTATCAAGGCGCTTCGCCGCGATCAGGTGTATGCCATTCATATCGACCACGGTCTTATGCGAAAAAACGAGAGCGATCTTATCTGCGAAAACCTCGAAAAACTCGGCCTTACCGAGATGCAGCGTATCAATGCCGAAGACGCGTTCTTCCATACGCCGCTGACGATTGACGGAAAGTCCTATAAACCGCTGTCCGAAACCTGCGACCCCGAACAGAAGCGCGCGATCATCGGCCATATGTTTTTCGTCGTGACCGAAGAGGCGGCGAAAAAACTGAATCTGGACTTCCGCACCGCGTTTCTTGCGCAGGGTACGCTCCGCCCCGACCTTATTGAAAGCGGAAACCCGCTTGTGAGCGGTTACGCCAACACGATCAAAACGCATCATAACGACGTCGGCGTGATCCGTACGCTCCGCGACGCGGGACATGTCATCGAAACCAACTGGGACTGGCACAAAGACGAAGTGCGCAAGGTCGCGCGTATGCTCGGCCTTGACGAGGCGATCGCCTCGCGCCAGCCGTTCCCCGGACCGGGACTCGGCGTACGCCTGCTTTGCAATGCCGAAGAAAAAACGTCCGATCCCGAAAAATGCAAAGTTCTCCGGGAATTTCTCGATAAACTCGGCACGGGTTATGAAGGCGCCATCGCCCCGATACAGAGCGTCGGCGTGCAGGGGGATCACCGCAGCTACCGTTCGCTCGCCGTTATCGCGGGTAAGGACGGCAATCCGGGATTCGACCGCGTTTCCGATACGGCGCGCCTGATTCCGAATACGCTGGATTTCATCAACCGCATCGCGCTTCGTGTGGACGGCGGCAGAATGCCGGAAACGCTTTACAGCGCCGAAATGCATATTTGTCATGAAACGGCGGAACTTCTCCGCGACATCGACGCCGCGGTGACCGATACCGTTATGACAAAAGGCATCAGCCAGTGTTTTGCGGTGCTGATACCCGTTTCCACGGTGAAAGAAAAGAAGTATTCCGCCGTTATCCGTGCGGTCGTAACATCGGACTTCATGACGGCGCGCGCCGCCGTTCCCGGACAGGATTTCACGCTTGAGGCGCTTGACGCCTGCGTCAAACGTATCAAGGCGGAACACGGCGATGTTCTGGACATGATCCTTTACGATGTGACGGGCAAACCCCCCGCTACCATAGAGTGGGAGTAATCGCCACTTACCCGAAAACCCTTTATTTT
>ULRP01067624.1_pt1 | contig 14262 bp, 9 predicted proteins | sample 1955521 | NCBI WGS metagenome assembly ULRP01 (sample SAMEA4835685, study PRJEB28245) | human gut metagenome | biome: gut microbiome; material: fecal sample | place: Denmark | collected 2008
ATGAGGGAGGCCGCATCCATGTTCACATGGAACGAGATATCCCACGCCGGGCGGCCGAAGGCGACGGCGAGGTTCTCAGCCAGCACATTCTTGCCGGTGGCCTTGCCGCCCGCCAGCAGCAGGTTCTCGCCGCAGAGCAGGGCGGCCAGCGCCTGTTCCCAGACCTCTTTTCCGTAATAAGTAAAGGCGGACGCCGGGATGCGGGGGCGCAGCCCCTCAGCCAGCGGGTGCGCGGTACGGTATTCCTCCACGGCGGAAAGCAGCGCGGGATCGACGCCTTCCTGCCGCAGCGTTTCAAGCAGATCAGACATGAACGACACCTTCTTGTGGTTGGCAGTGCCAAACCGATTTTTCAGCCCTATCATAGCACAAATCGCAGCGGATGTGTAGATGCGGGCGGCAAGGATTCGGCAAAAAATTTACTGGGAAGATTGTGGGGCGGAGAAAACCGTGCTAGAATGAAGAAAAACGGAAGGGGACAAGGGTCATGAAACACCAACACCGACGCTGGAAGGTCTGTTTTGGAAAAAATTACTGGGGGACGCAGAAGGGAACCGACCAAGGCGAGAAACTGCATCTGGACAGGGAATTTGAATGGAATGGCCACCGGTGGCTGATCCCGGCCCTCTACCGGTGCCGGCAGGGATTGGTCGTGGACTTTGCGATAGAGGTGCCGCAGGGAAAACTGCGGGCCTATATGGAAAAATGGGGCCTGACCGAAAACGGCGAATGCACCCGCACGTTGACCAGAGCGGAAGAACGCCAGATGGAGCAGGAGAATCCGCTGGATATTGGATTCTGTGCCTTTCTGAGGCTGAACGGGGTGCGTCTGCACCCCAGCGATGGCTGCGGAATGGGGTATCTTCCGGGAACTGACGCTGGAAGCGATGAGGCAGCGGCGCTGGTGCACTATTATGGGCTGGACGAAACGAAGGTCTGGCGGTTCTGGCGGAACAGCTACCCATGGGCAACAAAGAGCCGGAAGAGCCGTCCCAAACGATTCCGAACGCTGGAACTGGAATTGGAAGCGGAACTGGAGCAGCATCTGGCCGAACAGTTCCCGACACCGGCTGCGGGGGAGTCGGTGTCGATCCACGAACCGGGAAACGAGAATGCCGCCTATCAATTGACGGTGCTGGATGTCCGGTCGGAAACGCTGGAGCTCCCGGATTGCGACGGCTGGGAACGTCCAAATTGTTTTTGCATGATGACGTACCGTCTGACGCCGAAAGCGGAACACTTCTACCTGACCGACTGCGCCGAGGGAGACCATCCGCGCCGCAAACCACGGAAGCTGCCGCCGGAACAGGCGGCACTTGCCCGGAAATACAGGCTGGAACCGCAGATGGAAGGGGATGCGGCCATTGCGGTCATCGGCGGGGCCGATGGGCCGACTGCCGTGTTCTGCACGGTGCACGGAAGTGCCGAAAAAACGGAGGAAGCCGCTGCGGCAACCTCCGCCTGCTATTTTGCCCCGGTGCGGCCGGAAACGGTCACATGGCAGGCGGAATTTGACCGAAAACCCTGCGGGGATACCACAGTTTCACTGATTTGTGACGTTTGAATCGGAAAAGATGAAAAAATCTCTTCTGCGCCTTGAAAAATTGACAGAACTGCAAAGATGCGATAAAATAACAACTATGTTTGCCGGGAAACACCCGGCGGCGGAAGTTGATTTTTCAGAGGTGTGGAAAGAACCATGATCGAAACCATTACGGCCGTGAACGATGCGGTCAACCATTTTATCTGGGGCATCCCAGCCATGATCAGCATCATCGGCGTGGGTCTGCTGCTCAGTGTGCGGACCCGCTTTTTGCAGATCCGCAAGTTCCCCTATGCCATCAAAACAACGATCGGACGCATGTTTCGCAAGAAGGACGCTACGGACGGCGCCATGACGCCGTTTCAGGCGGTCTGCACGGCGCTGGCGGCGACGGTGGGCACCGGCAACATCGCGGGCGTGGCAGGTGCCATCGCCATCGGCGGGCCGGGTGCGGTGTTCTGGATGTGGTGCTCGGCGCTGCTGGGTATGTGCACCAAGTTTTCGGAAGTGACGCTGGCCGTCCGTTTCCGGGAGCGCAGCGCCACCGGCGAGTGGGTCGGCGGCCCGATGTACTACATTAAAAATGGCTTGAGCAAAAACTGGCATTGGCTGGCGGCGCTCTATTCGCTGTTCGGCGTGCTGACCGTCTTCGGCACCGGCAACGCCACGCAGGTGAACACCATCGTCACGGCCATCGACTCGGCCCTGACCGCCTACGGCGACTTCAGCAAGAGTATGCTCTCCACCGTCAACCTTGTGGCGGGTGTGCTGGTGGCCATGCTGGTAGCCATGGTGCTGCTGGGCGGCATCAAGCGGATCGGCAGTGTCACCGAAAAGCTGGTGCCCTTTATGGCACTGTTCTATGTGGTGCTGGCGCTGGGCGTTGTCATCCTGAACATCCGGCGCTTCCCGGCGGTGCTGGCCTCCATCGTGGGCGGCGCGTTTGATCCACGGGCCTTCACGGGCGGTGCCATCGGCAGCGTTTTCCTCAGTATGCAGAAGGGCGTTTCCCGCGGCATCTTCTCCAATGAGGCCGGTCTGGGCACCGGCTCCATCGCCCACGCCTGTGCCGACACCCGCAAGCCGGTCAAGCAGGGGATGTTCGGTATCTTCGAAGTCTTTGCCGATACCATCGTCATCTGCACCCTGACCGCGCTGGTCATCCTGTGCAGCGGGGTGCCGGTGAACTACGGCTCTGCCGCCGGTGCCGAGCTGACCATCGCCGGATTCACCTCCACCTACGGCGGCTGGTCGTCCATCTTTACGGCGGTGGCGCTGTGCTGCTTCGCATTCTCCACCATCATCGGCTGGGGCCTGTACGGCTCCCGCTGCATCGAGTTCCTCTGCAAGACGGATAAGGTCGTGCGGCCCTTCCTCGTGGTCTACTCTTTCGTGGCCATTCTGGGCGCGACGGTGGACCTCGACTTGCTGTGGAACATCGCCGATACCTTCAACGGCCTGATGAGCATCCCGAACCTCATCGCGCTGCTGCTGCTTTCCGGCACGGTGGTCAAACTGGTCAAGGAATTTTTCGAGACCGAATCCTGAAACCGGACACTTTTTCCACAAACGACAAAACAATTGCGAAATTTCACAGGAAGCAATTGACAAAACGGGCCGTTTATCGTATAACCTATATAGAGACGTCATATCCGGGAAGGGTATGGCGTTCCCGGAACGTTTGGAAAGTGAGGCCGCAACATGAAGAAATTTCTGAAGAGGCTGATGCTGGGGGTCGTAACGCTGGCAGTGTTCTGCTGCATGACCCCGCTGGCGTTTGCCGCAGAAAAATATCACACCATCTATCTGGAGCCGCAGGGCGGTATCGGTGTGCCGACGCAGGTGTACGTTTACAAGTACAATGACGTTTACCGCGCGTCCAGTCTGCCGACGCCTACCATGGAGGGCTACACCTTTGATGGCTGGTATGAGGATATCGTGGGCGGCACCGCGATCAAGGCGAGCAAGTACAACTTCAAAGAGGAAGGTCAGACGCTCTACGCTCACTGGACAGTCGCGGACGGCAGTTCTTCTTCCGCCGCGGCTGCACAGCCAGAGGAGACGAAACCCTCCAAGACCTTTAAGATCGAAGAACATATGGGAGAAGTCCTGATCGTTGGCACGACCATTCTTGTGTTCACGCTGGTAGCGCTGCACGGCTGAAACGGTCAGCTTTTGCCTAAAGTTATCTTAAAATTTTGAAAGCGAGGATTCCTTACTATGATGAACAATGAGATCAAACTGCCCGCCGTTTACGCTGCGATCGACGAGAACGAGATGGTCTACCTGAACGGCGGCTCCATCACCGACACGCAGGGCTGGCTGATCTTCATGAATGTCGGTGCCCTGTTCAACTACGTCGCCCGCGTCTTCTCCGCTGGCAGCTCCATCGTCAACAACGTCAAGGTCATCGTCACCACCATTGAGGCTCTGAACAACTTCAAGCTGACCGGCAAAAACTAAACGAAATTTCCTAAAATGTCTGAGAAGCGCATCCGCAAAAAAGCGGATGCGCTTTTTTTGCGCCGAAAGCGGCGAAAATCGGGCTTTCAGACGCCAAAAATCAGTGATATATTTTACGAAACCGGTTGCGAAAATAGAAGAGCGATGCTATAATCAATCGTAGTAATTTGGTAATTATGACAATCATCCGTTAGGGAGATAAACTACATGGCGGAACGTGAACTGCGGCGGATGAGCCGCACCGAATTGATCGAGATCATCTACGCACTCAAGCAGCACGAAGAAGAGCTGGAACAGCAGAACGCGGCGCTCCAGAAGCAGCTGGACGACCGCACCCTGCGGCTGGAACATGCCGGTTCCATCGCGGAAGCGTCACTGGCGCTGCATCAGGTGTTCGAAGCGGCTCAGGCCGCTGCCGATGCGTATCTGGAATCGGTGAAGGCAATGAATCCGCCCCTGCCCAGTGAACCACCGCAGCCTGCGGATAACGGAGGTGCGGACGCAGAATGAAGGGACGACACGTGAAACTGGCCACGATCCCCTCCATGGAGGAAGTGGACAAGGAACGGCAGCGTCTGGAATACCGGGACCGCTACGTGCGGGTGCTGAAAAGTACGGTCTACGCGCTGGTGGTGGTGGCTGCGGCGGCGGTGCTGCTGGCGACCATCCTCCTGCCGGTGCTGCAGGTGTCGGGCGACAGCATGAACCCGACCTTGCAGAGCGGGGATGTCCTGCTGCTGCTCAAGACCGATGATATGAAAACCGGCGATCTGTGCGGTTTTTATTGGCAGAATAAGCTTCTGCTCAAGCGGATCATCGGCGGGCCGGGGGATGTGATTTCCATCGACCGGAGCGGCGTTGTTACGGTGAACGGGGAGGCTCTGGAGGAGCCTTACGTCGATGAACTCGCGCTGGGCGAGTGCGACCTCAAGTTCCCGTATCAGGTGCCGGAAAATCGCTATTTCGTGATGGGCGACCATCGTTCAACTTCCATCGACAGCCGAAGCACCGTCATCGGCTGCGTGGACAAAAGCCAGATCGTCGGCAAGGTGTTCTTGAGGGTATGGCCCTTGTCACGTCTTTCATGGGTGCACTAAGGAGGTGCCATGATGAGGAATCAGTTCAATGAGATCATGCAGAAGCTGCGGGCGCAGCGCGTGAGAGCGCGGCGCTATACGGCGATGCTGCTGGTGCTTGCGATGCTGACATCACTCTCGGTCAGCTGGCGGCTGCATCAGGTGGGCACGGCGCTGACCACCGACAACGAATATTGCTGCGGCATGGAGGAGCACGTCCACACCGACGAATGCTATACCGAGGAGCTGGTCTGCGGTTACGAGGAAGGCGAGCCGGAAGACCCGGACTCCGCCTTTTCCGTGGACCCGGAACCGCCCACGGAAGAGCCGGAAGCCGAGCCGGAAGAGCCGGAGCCGGAGGAGACCGAACCGGAGGTGCACCACCACACGGCGGACTGCTACGAGACCGTGCTTGTTGAGCACAAGGAACTGATCTGCGGCCAAGAAGAACATACCCACGATGAAACCTGCCCGGTCGATCCCGATACAGGTGATTTCCTCTGCGGCTTTGAGGAGCACACCCACACGGACGACTGCTTCACCACCGAGACGGAGACCGAGGAAAAACTCATCTGCGGCTACGAAGAGGGCCAAGTGCTCTCGGACGGTACGGCGGCAGACGATGACGGCATTGCGGCGCTGGAAGATACCAACACCGCCACGTCTGTGGCGGAGGACAGCAGCAGCGAGGCCGTTTCCGAGCCGGTGCTCCATCACCACACCGAGGCGTGCTACAAGAAGGTGCTGACCTGCACCATCCCCGAACACACGCACACGCTGGAGTGCCTTGCGGACTATAGCGCCGACGTGGAGACCGACGACGACTGGGAAAAATACAGCGTCGGCCTGAGCGATAACTGGAACGAGGCCCTGCTGACCGTGGCAAAGGAGCAGCTTGGCTACAAGGAAAGCGAAAAGAACTTCCAGACCGACGAGGCACTGGGCGACATCATCGACGTCCACCATTACACCCGCTACGGTGCGTTCTACGGGAACCCCTACGCCGATTGGGACGTCGCGTTCATCGCGTTCTGCCAGCATTATGCGGGCATCCCTAAGACGGAGATCCCGCAGCGCTTGGGCTTGGAGGCGCTGCGCGCCGATATGGATGCCATGGGCTTTGCCTACCTCACCGAGGGCGAAGATGCGGCTTACGAGGCCATCCCCGGCGATGTGGTCACCTATAATAAAAACGGAACTGCCGACGACGAGACCATCGGCATCGTGGAGACGGTAGGCGACGATTCGCTGACCGTTATTTCTGGTGCCGTCGAGGGCGCTGTCGCCGAGGTGACCGTTCCCTTCACCGATGTCACCAGCACCATCCTCGTGGATCAGGCTTACAGCGACTACGTGGGCGAGCCTGACGACCCCGACGCCGACTATGACGATGAGATCGCAGTGCAGCCGGCAGAGGAAAAGGCTGCGGCGGCGGTGCAGACGACCAACGAAAAAAAGCTTGACTGGAGTATTGTGACGCTGAACCCGGAAAAAGGTGGAACGATCAAATACGATCCGAATTCGGATATGTTCGAAACAAAGCTGGAAATGAATTTTAAGATTCCGCATGATCAGATCGACAAGGACACGCTGTATTACTGGGAGTTCCCCGATTCGGTTACGATTCCGTATGATGAGCTTAGCCAGAAATTCACTGCGATGTATGAAAGCAAGGGCTCTACGGTACAAGCCGGTGTGTACCGTTTGAGACAGGTGGACGGAAAATACCGGGTCGAGTTTATGGTGGACCCGAGGTATTATGAATACCATACGAGCGGGGATTATGTAGGCAATGTCGAGTATGAAGGCAAGCTGAAGGCAACGGGCACCGATGACAAGGGAAACACCATTGTTAAGGGCGACACCGGCTTTAAGGTCACGTTGGAGGGAGACATCAAATACCCGCCGACGACGAATAAAACGGACAAGTATGACCTGACCACGAAAAAAGAAGGCGAATATGACGCTGCTGAAGGTAAACTGAACTATACCGTGACCATCACTTCGCACAGAGGTACACCGGATGAAGTGAAGTTTGTAGATGGAATCTACGATGCAAAGAACAATACTTTGGATCTGGGTGCGCCTACCGTCACAGTGAAAGAGTATCAGTTCACGGAGAAGCGTGATTCGGATACATCGACCGAGTGGAAGCAGGATGGCAATGAAACATTTGTCAGGGAGATTGGTGAAGATACCGTAAGCCGCCAATTTACCCCGTCCACTCCGGATGGAAAAGCGAAACTTACAATGACGCTTCCGCAGATGGAAACAGTGTATACGAATCAGACGGAGCGCGTCTGCAAGCAGTACAAGGTCACGTATAGTTACGCTGTCGAAAATCTGGACAATGTGGACTACAAGTTCCACAATGACGTGACGGCAAGCTCCCAAAAAGACAATACGCCGACCATTGAGGATAAATCCAGCAAGGATGTGGAGGTCAAAAATTCGTATCAGATCAGCAAGAGCAAAACTCTTAGGGAAGAGAATGGAAAGACGAAAGTCACTTGGACGATCACGGTCAACGAAAACCGCCAGAACATTTTTGGCGCCAAGGTGACCGACTCCATGACGATCGATGGAACGAAGTACGAGGGTTTGTCTAAGGCGGTCGGTGAGATCACAGTTACACCGAACAGCGGATACCACTTTATCGACACAAAGGGAGAGCGGACAACAGACCCCAGCCAGTATGCGGGCATCCAGTTTGATAAAGCGGACGGCCAGATGGACGAGGTAAACACCAATCAATACACGATCGTGTACACGACGGAGCATGACCTTAAAAATGGAAAATATACGGTCGCCAATGAGGCACAGTTCGTGAAGCCGGATGAAAGCAATGGCCCTACTGGTGGTGCCACGGCAGAAATTGCAGGACGCAGTAATTACAAAGAGTACGACGCATCAACGGGTATCACGGAAAATGCGGACGGCACCATTTCGATTCCGTGGAAGGTGACGGTGGACGTCTCCAAGGTGAAGACGATCAGCCAAGGCACCGTTCTTGCGGATAAGATTCTGGGGGGCAATCGCGTGATGACTGTCGCACAGGCAAAAGAAGATTGGAAAGGTGACTTTACATGGATCGATTCGAGAGGGACACAGGTGGGTACTACCGGTAATTTTGATAGCGACCCGGAGTATGAGCTGAAGTTCTATGTGAGCGAGAGCGCTGATTTTGGAAATCCTTACAATCCGGAATTTGGCGTAGATAAGCTGAAATCTCTGAGTGAGCTGTCTGATACCGATAAAATCTATGGCTACCAAATCACGCTGTTGCAGGACGTCACTGCACCGGATAACGCGACCAAGATGCTGATCAAGTACAGCACGACCACAGACAAGATCGATGTGACCAAAGAAAGCGAGTACCTGAACCGCTTCTTCATGAATGATCTGTATTGGACAGGCTCGTTTAAGTATAAGTCCGCCACAATCACCAAAACGGACGGAAACGGCAGAACCGGAACCACGACGGTAAATAACGAAACCGGCGAGGTGACGTGGAAGATCGTGGTTCATACGGACAAAATGAAACTGCATGAGAAAGTTACGGTCGTGGATGAACTGCCGACCGGCATCAAGGCAGAATCGGTTCAGGCTCTGTTTGGATACGGCGCGGTGTTGGATCTGAATGTTCCGACGGGTGGCACAGAAGCGACAACGAGAACGTCGGATGGTAGGAATACTTTCAAGGTCAAGCTTGAGGGTCAGACATTGACGATGTCGCTGGAAAATCCGCAGGGCAAGCTCATGCAGGATAAGGATGCTACCTTCATTATCAAAGGTCGGATCGTTTCGCAGAATAATGGCGCGGACATTGTAGCAGGAGAGAAAAACATCTACTCCAACACCGCGTCGATGTACTTTGACAACAACAAAGGAGCTTCGATCACTTCTAATCCGCAGACACAGGAATGGACTAAGAAAAAGGAGGAGACCCCCGAAAAGGAAGTGCTGGAAAAGGGGTATGACTGGAATAATAAAAATCAGCTAATGACCTACACGGTCGATATCAACCCGGATGCGAAGGAATTCTTTGCAGAAGAGAAGGATGCGAACGGTAATCCAATCAAGTATGACTACCTGACGCTGGAAGATACATTTACGCTGGCAAAACATCCGGATAGTGTAGGCGGAACTCCTAAGGATGGAACGACAGCGGCCATTGATCCGAAGAAGGTGGACATCGAAGCGCTCCTGATGAACACAAAGCTTTACTATGCGCAGACGGATGCGGACGGCAAACCTGTGTACGCAGATGGCAAGCTGGTGCGTGGAGAGGAAGTCAAGGGCTGGACGCTGAAAACGCGGGTGGATTCGTCGGATGACGGGTGCAATAAGTACCTTATGACGATCGAAAACGTTCCGAACAAAACGCCGCTGGTGTTGGAGTATGCCTATCAGATCAGTTCGAATCTGCTGGAAGTGTATCCGAAGACGAAGTATGATTACTCGGATTCGAATATCCAAATTAGTAATGTGTCGAACAATATTGAGCTGTCCGGTACCGGAATAGTGGAAACCACAGGCGGTATAACGACATGGTGGAGTTCTTCGAGTTCGGGTGCAACGCTGAGTTCCGGCAACTCGGTCACCATCATCAAAATTGAAGAGGGTGCCGAGAATATGAAGCTGTCCGGTGCAAAGTTCCAACTGCAAATGTACAAAGCAACTACGCAAAAGTATGAAAAGGCAGAAACGCTGCACAGTCACGAATCGGATTATACGACGGATGAGTATGGGCGGCTCAAGGTCGCGCAGTCTGTTACAGTAACTGAGGACGGTAAGGAAATCGTACATGACGAGCTTGAGAAAAATGTTCTGTATCGTCTGATCGAGGTGGATGCCCCTGCGGGCTATGAGCTCCCCACGGAAACAGAGCGCATTGCGAATGCGGTGTACTTCTATTCGTCCAGCGGTGATGCACCGATTACTGGGCCTGAAGCGGATGTGGAAAAGGCCGCAGATTTGGCCAAGGGCAGCAAGACCGTTACGATCACAAACAAACCCAATCAGACCGAATTGACGGTTCATAAGGTTTGGGAAGATGAAAACGGAAATGCCACCGTACCGGGTGCCGATAATGTTACCTTGCAGTTGTACCGTGCAGAGTATAACCAGCCGCCCTATACCAGCGCGATCGGCCGTGTAGCTGCGAACATCACGCCAAAAGGGAATGGTCGCTTTACAAATAAGGATGCTCTGACACAGCAAATTGCAGACGAGCTTACAAATCTGCCGGAGGGTTCGACCTTTGATGTAGTAGTCACTGTAATAACAGGCAATGTTAAGCCGGAGAATGAACGTACAGACCGTGATGCAATCTATTGGAATAATACCAAATGCTTAACTAAGCTGGACGGACCGGAGCTTTACAATGACAACTCTTCGAAGACGACCTATACGTATCATCTGACGATGAAGAAGGGTGTGAACATACTTCGTGGTGTAATTGATACATCGAACGCAGAAGGTTTAGGTGCGTGGGGTACAGATTTCACAGTTGAAATTAAAAATGTCAACAAAGCGGAAGCGGCCACCAAGCGGAACGAAAAAGCCTTTGAGAGCGCTGGAACAACCGGCGCAAATGGTGTGTTCACACTGACAGCAGGGGAAAACTGGATGAAGACCTTCCAAAACCTCCCGCTGACCGGCGGCAAGGATGAAGCAGGTAACGTGATTTATTACGGTTACTCCGTGAAGGAAGTCAACGTAGGCGAAACGAAGGTTGAGAACAACCGCGCAGGGGAGTGGATCGTGAGTAACGGCGGCGACGGTTACACGTCCGGCACCATTACGGTCACGAACCATAAGCCCTCCAGCCCCCCCGACACCCCGGACGCCCCCGGCTACGAACTCCCGGCGACCGGTTCCACCGGTACGGCTCCGTACACCACCGCCGGTGCGGTGCTGATGGCTGCCGCGCTGGTGGGCGGATACCGTAGAAAACGCAGGCAGGAAAGGAGGGGCGAGTGACCCTCCCGCCCCTGCGGGCGGAGCGAAGATCACCACAAGGAACACAGATTTTGGGATTGCTTGGAAGCAAAAAGAAGCAAATTGGAAATGAGTTTATTTCACAAGGAGACGAAGAAAATGAAACACATGAAGAGATTCATGGCATTGTTTGCCGCGCTGGCTCTCGTGCTGGCGATGGCAGTTCCGGCGTTTGCGGACACTACGCCGACAACCGGCAGAATTACGATCAATAATGCGGTCAAGTATACTACCTATACCGCATATAAGATTTTCGACTTGGATTATGTCGATGCAACGGCTACCACAAAAGCGTCTTATGCGTATAAGGCTGATGCAAAGTGGAAGGCTTTTGTGACGGGTTCCGGTGCTGGTGCGGCTTATGTTGAATACAATGAAAAAACAGGGGCTGTTACGGCAAAGGATACATTCAACGAAGAACAGGCACCCGCATTTGCAAAGGCGGCACTTGCATATGCGAAGGACAACAGTGGAATTGCTGGCGTAACAGCGACGGCAGATGTCAGTGGCAAAGTTGAATTCACAGGACTTGCTCTTGGTTATTATGTCGTTGATACCCCGATGGGTGCGCTGTGTGTGCTGGATAGCACGGCTCCGAGTGTAACGGTTGACGAAAAGAACGAAGTTCCTTCCGTTGTGAAGAAAGTCAAAGCGGGAAGTTCCTACGAAGCAACCAATACGGCGAAAATTGGCGATACGGTAGAATTCAAAACCGAGATCAACGTCAAGAAGGGTGCGGCAAACTATGTCCTGCACGATAAGATGGATGCTGGTCTGACGCTGGACAGCGCCTCGATTAAGGTGACGGTTGGTAGTGCTAATGTTACTGCTAACGCAGATACATACACGATTAAAACAACCGGCATGACTGACGCCGATTGCACGTTCGAAATTGCATTTGCAGACGCTTATGTTGCAGGACTTGCAGACGAAACCATTGTAGTTACCTACAATGCAACACTGAATAGCAATGCAGTGGTTGGCAGTACTGGCAACAAAAATGATACCTACCTGAAGTACGGCAATAGCAACGATACGACGCATAGCATGACCACAACGTATACTTACGAGTTTGATGTTGTTAAGACCAACGATGCAAATCAGTCGCTGGAGGGCGCGGTGTTCTCGCTGTATGCGAGCAAAGATGAAACTGTCCCGATGAAGCTGGTTAAGAATGGCACTGATGTTTACCGTCTGGCAACTAAGGATGATATAACGACTGTCACTAAATTTACTGCCGGTAAGGTTACGATTCAGGGCCTTGCAAATGGTAATTACTATCTGGAAGAAATCACTGCACCCAAGGGTTATAACAAGCTGGATCAGCGTGTGAAGATTACGATCGACAATGCGGACTTGAAGGCTAACACGACTGGGGATGGCGGCGTCAGGGTCGAAAATAAAGCTGGCACCACCCTGCCCGGCACCGGCGGCATCGGCACCACGATCTTCTATCTGATCGGCGGCGGGCTGATGGTTGCAGCGGCCGTGCTGCTCATCGCGAAGAAGCGGATGGAAAGCAAGTAAAACCAACCGGGAGCCGGCCGCTCCCCCGAAATAAGAGGGCATCTGCCCCGAACATATCCTTATAACATTAGGGAGTAGCCCATGAAAAAGAATCGCAGCACCATCATTTTAATATTGATCTTTCTCGTGGGTCTATCCGTGATGTTATATCCGACCGTCAGTGACTATATCAACCAGAAAAACCAGTCGCGCGCTGTGGCGAGCTACTCGGAAGAGGTTGAAAACCTGTCGGACGTGGACTATCAGGCCTATTTTGACGCCGCCGACGACTACAACCGGCGGCTGGCCGAAACGCCCGATGCCTTTTACCGGCCCGAAGAGGTGAGCGGCTACACCGACACCCTCGACGTCTCCGGTACCGGCATCATGGGGTACATCACCATCTCCAAGATCGGCGTGGAGCTGCCCGTCTACCACGGCACCAGCGACGGCGTTTTGCAGGTGGCGGCGGGCCATCTGGAGGGCAGCAGCCTTCCGGTGGGCGGCGCGGGCACCCACGCCGTCATCTCGGCCCACCGCGGGCTGCCCAGCGCCAAGCTCTTTACCAATCTGGATGAGCTGGAAGTGGGCGACACCTTCACCATCACGGTGCTGGACCGGGTGCTGACCTATGAGGTCGATCAGATCTCTATCGTCCTGCCCACCGAGACCGATCTTTTGCAGCCGGTGGAGGGCAAGGACTACGTCACCCTGATGACCTGCACCCCCTACGGCATCAACACCCACCGCCTTCTGGTGCGCGGCAAGCGGATCGAGAACGCGGAAAACCAGAAACACATCCGCGTAACGGCGGACGCGCTCCGCATCGAGCCCATTATCGTGGCCCCGGCACTGGCTGTGCCCATGCTGCTGGTGATGCTGGTGGTCATGCTGGCCGTGCCGCATCTGCGCAAACGCAAAAATCAGCGAGAGGAGAACCATCATGAAGAGCATCCGTAAACGGCTGGCCGCTGTGCTTGCGGCGCTGACCCTGTTGGTGTGGTGCGCGGCTCCGGCCTTTGCCCTCGAAGTGGTCGATCTGAGCCGCACCGGTTCCATCAAGGTGTCGCTCTACGACAGCGAAACATCCGAGGCGGTGGGCGGCGGCACGCTGACCCTGTACCGCGTGGCCAAGGTCCAAAAGGACAACGCCAATCTGAGCTTTGTGTACACCAACGGCTTCGAGGACTGCGGCGTGGAGCTGGGGGATCTGTCGGAGGGGGAGCTGGCGGGCCGGCTTGCCGAGCAGATCGCCGCCACTGCCGAGTCCACTACCGTGGAGATCAACGACCTCGGCGTAGCCGAGTTCGACGACCTTGAGGTGGGCCTGTATCTGGTCGTTCAGACCACGGCGGCGGAGAATTACAACGTCATCAACCCGTTCCTTGTGTCGGTCCCGATTCAGGAGAACGGCAGCTACGTCTACGATGTGGACGCCCTGCCCAAGGTCGGCACTGCGGCCAAGAAGACCCCCGAACCCCCCGACAAGCCGGACACGCCCGACAAACCCGACACCCCGGACACGCCCGACAAACCCGACACCCCGGACACCCCCGATACCCCCGACAAGCCGGACGAGGAGAACCCGAATACCCCGGCGGCTCCCGGCCCGGACAACCCGGACGGCTGGGTCCTCGGTGCCAACGGTGAGAAGATCTACCTGAACCCGGA
>ULRP01081142.1_pt1 | contig 14257 bp, 17 predicted proteins | sample 1955521 | NCBI WGS metagenome assembly ULRP01 (sample SAMEA4835685, study PRJEB28245) | human gut metagenome | biome: gut microbiome; material: fecal sample | place: Denmark | collected 2008
GTTTGTATTCACATCAGGCGCGGGAATATCTTTCTTTTCGCCGATTATCGGTGCTATCGCATGTGCATACTTTCTTGTGAGAGCCTCCAGTTCGCGTGAGCTGAGACGCGATGGGTCAACGCATATACCTCCCTTTCCGCCGCCGTAGGGTATACCCGCGACAGAGCATTTGAGTGCCATCCAGCATGCGAGCGCCTTGACCTCATCTATATTTGTATCAGCATGGTAGCGTATGCCGCCCTTGCAGGGACCGAGCACACTCGAATGCTGTACGCGAAAGCCCTCGAAAACCTCTGTTTTGCCGCTGTCCATCACAACGGGAAGCGAAACCTTCAGCTCTCTTTCCGGATAAAGCAGAAAAGCATAATCGTTTTCATGCAGTCCGAGTGCTTCCGCCGCCTTTCTTATAACTGCAACCGCATTCTCATACGGATTATATTCATGATTCATAAAAGTTCCTCCTTGGAAAAAATAAAAAATTCAGATGATATCATATAAAATTATATCATTATTTTCTCACCTGTGTCAATATATTATGGAAAAAAAGTTTTTTCGATATTTTTTATTGAGATGCCCTGTTTTTACAATAAATTTTATATTGCAAATACAATGTCCGTATGTTATACTATATATAGCATAGAATATAGCAATATAATTATCAGGAGGTTTTTTCATGAAGCTTGAAAATGTTATCGCAAAAAGAGTAAATAAGGCAATATTCCGCGACGGCGACAGGGCTGTAAAGGTTTTTGAGACCGGATACTCAAAGGCTGATATCCTCAATGAAGCCTTAAATCAGGCAAGAGTAGAGGAAACGGGACTCAATATTCCGAAGATACTTGCCGTTACGACGACAGACGACGGAAGGTGGGCTATAATTACCGAATTTATCGAGGGAAAAACGCTTGACACACTGATGAAAGAAAATCCCGATAAAATCGACGAATATCTGAATCTTTTTGTCGATCTTCAGTGCGAGGTTCATTCAAAGCGAGCACCGGGATTGAATAAACTGCGTGATAAGATGAACCGCAAAATAGACGAAGCAGACCTTGACGCGACCATCAAATATAATCTCCACATAAGGCTTGCGGGTATGCCGAAACGCATAAAGGTCTGTCACGGAGATTTCAACCCGTCTAATATCATCATCCGCGAGAGCGACGGCGTGCCTTTTATTCTCGATTGGTCGCATGCCACGCAGGGTAATGCCGCGGCAGACGCGGCAAGGACATATCTGCTTTTCTGCCTTGCCGATGAAAAGGAGCTGGCAGAAAAATACCGCGAGCTTTTCTGCCGCAAAAACGGCTCGCCAATGGAATATTTCGAAAAATGGCTTCCCATCGTTGCTGCATCCCAATCTGTCAAGGGAAAGCCTGACGAAAGGGATTTTCTCATCTCATGGGCAGATGTGGTTGATTACGAATAATACGCAAATAATTTTTAGGCAGGGAAACTGCGCATTGCTGTTTCCCTGCCATTTGCTTTTGCATCGCCGGTCCGAGAGCTTATTCCTGACATTTCATCGCCTCTACCATATCTATGCTCTTGTTTTTTTCGAGCAACCATGAGGCTGACAAGCAGTGACATTCCCACGGTAAGTATAACCGTGAGAATATACGTAACTGTTTTCATGGCGCTTTACCTTCCGAAAATACCGAAAAGCCCCTTCTTTTGATACTCCTCCGATGTAACTGACAGCACCTTATATCCCGTTTCCTCGATTGCCGCCCTCAGGTCGGCTTCGTTCAGCTTGCTTTCGGTCAGGATTACGCTTTCGCCTTTTACATGTGATGATTTCACGCTGTTCACCTTGAAGCTGTTTCTTATTTTGTCATTCACATGGCTTTCGCACATTCCGCACATCATTCCGTCGATTTTTACAATTGTTTTAATCATTTCAAATTATCCTTTCCTTTTGGTTTGCCGTTTTGCCCAAGCGGAAAAGCAGTATGTCACTTCCCCACTCGGCACAATAGAGCGACTTGCAATCGATTTTGCGCGGTTAGCCGTGACTAACTGTTATCCCTTTGAAAAGCTGCCTCTCGGCAGCTTTTCCGATCCGCTCATATTTTAGCATAAAACTTTACGTTTTTCAATACATTTTAAATATTTTTTAATTTTTGTAAACTTTGTTTGATATATCTTTTGCAAAATCATTTTTTGTCGTAAATGCACCAAACTACTCTGCCGAGAAGCTTGCATTGCTTGAGCCGAGGTAAACCGCAAGCGCGGAAAGGCGGCAAGGCATTGTTTTGGTCTCTTTTTTTGCCGTCAGCGTCACCTTATCGCCGGAGAGTATCATTATCGGATTCTGTTCGCTGCTGTAGAGCGTCAGCCCGCACATTTCAAGCTCAAATTTATAATCGTCGCCGCCGTTTATGACTATCTGCCCGTTGAAGCTTCCCGAAACCGAGCAGATTGTAGCACCGATTTCTTAATTCAAGTTAAAAATACCGTTTTTATCGCTTTTGCTTTTTCGGTATAAGTATACCATAAATACAGCAAAATTTCAACACATGAAAATTCTGTGCGCCATGCATATATTTGCACCCGAAAAACAACGCCGCATTTTGCAAATTCGGTTGACAAAACAGCTATTTTTTGATATAATTCTAATGTACTTTATAAGATACCGTCACATTTCGGATAAGGGGAGAAAAAATGAACTTACTGTATTTCAAATATGCGGTCGAGGTTGCCGCCAGCGGCTCCATCAATAAAGCCGCCGAGAAGCTGTATATGGATCAGCCGAACCTCAGCCGTTGCATCAAGGAGCTGGAGGCATCTCTCGGCGTAAATATCTTCGCACGCTCTCCGAAAGGAATGCGGGTCACGCCGGAGGGCGAGGAGTTTCTGAAATATGCGGAAAGCATTCTCAAACAGGTCGATACCGTGGAAAATATGTTTCGCCGCGGATATTCGGAAAAGAAAAAATTCTCAATTTCTGTCCCGAGAGCAAGCTATATAAGCGATGCGTTTTCCTCCTTTTCAGCGAGTCTGCCGACAGGCGGTGGGTTTGAAATCTTCTACAAGGAAACAAATGCTTTGCGCGCCATAAAAAACATTCTCGAGTCCGATTATTCGCTCGGTATCATACGATATGCCGAGCAATATGACAAATACTACAAGGATATGATGGACAGCAAGGGACTTTCCTGCGAGCTTGTGACCGAATTTCGCTATGTGCTTGTGACAAGCGAAAATTCTCCGCTTGCCTCTCTTGATGATATAGGATTTTCCGATCTTTCCGAGCTTGTCGAGATAGCCCATGCCGACCCATATGTCCCGTCGCTTCCTCTTTCCGAGGTAAAAAAAGAAGAATTGCCCGAAATGGAAAAAAGAATTTTTGTTTTCGAGCGGGCAAGTCAGTTCGAATTGCTCTCCAAAAATCCGAATACATTTATGTGGGCTTCTCCGATTCCGCAGTCGCTTCTCCGCCGCTTCGGTCTCGTACAGAAAAGCTGCTCGGAAAATCATAAAGTTTATAAGGATTTTATCATATACAAAAAAGACTATCACCTTACAGAGCTTGACCGAGCTTTTTTAACCGAGCTCTGCCGTGTCAAGCGCGAGCTTTTTGCGGGAAGATGAGCCTGCCGTCACGCCTCCGTCACATCTTGCAGCCGCGGGCGGCAAGCCGAATACGCCCGTCGAAACCTCGGATTTTTATTTCGTTCATGGTTATATCGATAAATACCATACCGATATATAAAAACTGCACTTCCCTTTTTTTCTACGCTGTTGTATTCTATAATTGATAAAATAATAACTAATATACATATTTTCCGGTATTCATGCAAAAGCGCATGGATAAGGTTGCAAGGAGGAAAATGGATAAATAATGAATCTCGATAGAATAATTGCGGTCAGAAACAACAAGACGGTATACCGCGACGGCGATCTCTGCATGAAGGTGTTTGATGCGTCGTATTCCAAAGCCGATGTTCTGAGCGAAGCACTTAATCAGGCAAGAGTCGAAGAAACGGGGCTAAATATTCCGAAGGTTCATGAGGTGACGCTTATGGACGGCAAATGGACTATTGTCACCGACTATATCAAAGGGAAAACTCTCTCGCAGCTTATGCTTGAGAACCCCGAAAAGAAAGACGAATATCTTGAATTTTTTGTAAATCTGCAAATCGAAGTTCAGTCCAAGCGCTGTCCTCTTCTCACAAAGCTGCGCGACAAGATGAGCAGAAAAATTTCGCAGACGGATTTCGACGCGACAACGCGTTATGAGCTTTATACAAGGCTCGACGATATGCCGAAGCACAGCAAGCTCTGTCACGGTGATTTCAATCCGTCAAATATTATCATTTCCGATGGCGGAGCGCCGTATATTCTCGACTGGTCGCATGCGACACAGGGCAACGGTTCGGCAGACGCAGCAAGAACATATCTGCTCTTCTGGCTTAGCGGCGACATAAACGGTGCCGAAAAATATCTTGATCTGTTCTGCTCAAAGAGCAATACAGAAAAGAAATATGTTCAGAAGTGGATGCCTATAGTTGCCGCTTCACAGACAGTAAAAGGCAACAAAAAAGAACGCGAATTCCTCCATAGCTGGGTGAATGTCGTTGATTATGAATAACTTTGAAAGGAAAAAAATAAAATGAAAGTAACAGTTTGCATCGGTTCCTCATGTCACATCAAAGGCTCACGCCAGGTAGTGGAGAGTCTCCAGTACTATATAAGCGAGGCGGGACTCGGCGATAAAGTTGAGCTTGGCGGAACATTCTGCATGGGCAAATGCCAGCTCGGAGTCTGCGTTACGGTTGACGGTGAGTTTTACTCCGTGACACCCGAAACAGTCAAGGATTTCTTTGACAAAGAAATCAAAGCGAAGGTGTAATTATGATATTTATCGAGGTATGCGTCGGCAGCTCATGTCATCTCAAGGGCGCACCGCGAATTGTTGAGCTGCTTCAGGAAAAAATAGAAAAAAACAATTTGGGAGATGAAATCGTATTGACAGGAGCGTTCTGCTCAGGTCGGTGCAACCGCATCGGCGTTACTGTCACTGTCGGAGATGAAGTTTTCACCGGAATCACGCCGGAGAGCTTCAGCGAATTTTGGGATAAGACAATTATGCCCGCCGTTCAAAAAGCAAAGGAGGAATAGCCTTGTCTGAATGTCTGACGCTGAAAAAATCAAATTGCAAAAACTGCTATAAGTGCATTCGTCACTGCCCTGTAAAGTCCATTCGCTTCTCCGGAAATCAGGCTCATATCATCGGAAACGAATGTATTCTCTGCGGTCATTGCCTTGTCGTCTGCCCGCAGAATGCCAAGCAGATTGTAGACGAGACCGAAAAGGTCAAGGTACTTATCCAGTCGGGATCGCCTGTATATGCCAGCCTTGCTCCGTCGTTTATTGCAAATTATCCCGGCATAGGCATTGAGGGTATGAGAAAAGCGCTCAAAAAGCTCGGCTTTGCCGACGCTGAGGAGACTGCTATCGGCGCATCGATAGTAAAAACAGAATATGAAAGAATGCTAAAGGAGGACTGCCATGATGTTGTCATATCATCATGCTGCCACTCAATCAATCTTCTTATTCAGAAATATTTTCCATCGCTTCTTCCCTGCCTTGCCGACATAATGTCACCGATGCAGGCGCATTGCACAGAGATAAAAAAGAAAAATCCGGAAGCAAAAACCGTTTTTATCGGTCCTTGCGTCGCAAAGAAGGACGAAGCCGACCATTATGAAGGCATTGTGGACGCCGTGCTGGCTTACGAAGAGCTAACGACTTGGCTGAAGTCCGAGCATATCGAGCTTGAACCCGATATGGACGAAACCGAGCATAGCCGCGCACGCTTCTTTCCTACAACGGGAGGCATCCTCAAAACGATGGCACAGAATGCACCCGGATATACATATCTTGCCGTAGACGGCGTTGAAAACTGCATTTCCGCACTCAGGGAAATCGAGGGCGGTAATGTTCATAAATGCTTTATCGAGATGTCTGCATGCGCAGGCAGCTGTATCGGCGGACCTGCCATGGAGAGATATCACCGCTCTCCCGTGGGCGATTACCGGTCTGTTGCAGACTACGCCGGCAAAGAAGATTTCGATATCGAGCAGCCCGATATGCTTGAACTTAAAAAGCGCTTTGAGCCTATCGAGCTCAGAAACGGCATTCCCTCGGAAGAGGAAATCAAAGCAATTCTCAAAAAAATGGGCAAAAATCGACCGGAGGATGAGCTTAACTGCGGTTCCTGCGGTTATGATACCTGTCGTGAAAAGGCAATAGCCATCTATCACGGAAAGGCGGAAATCTCCATGTGTCTGCCCTATCTCAAGGAAAAAGCCGAGAGCTTCTCCGACTGCATCGTTTCCAATACTCCGAACGCACTTATCGTTGTCAATGACGCGCTGGAGGTTCAGCAGATAAATCCTGCCGCACTGAAGATTCTCAATATACGCCACGCATCAGATATTCTCGGTGATCAGGTTGTGCGTATACTGGAGCCGAAGCCTTTTCTCGAGGTTCTCGAGAGCAAGCAGAGCATCCGCAACCGCAGAACATACCTTGCCGAGTATGACAGATACGTGGAAGAGACCGTTATTTACGACGGTACATATCATATGCTTCTCTGCATCATGAGAGATGTCACCGATGAAGAAAAAGAGCGTGAAAAGCGCGAGAAACAGCGCAATCAGACGGTAGAAACCGCGGATAAGGTCGTGGATAAGCAGATGCGTATCGTTCAGGAAATAGCATCGCTTCTCGGCGAAACCGCCGCGGAAACAAAGATTGCCCTTACCAAGCTGAAAGAGAGTGTTTCCGATGAATGATCTTTGTGCCGATATCGGCTATAAAAGCATCAACCATATAGGCGAGCAGCTTTGCGGAGACCATGTCGATATTCTTGAGCCGGATGACGATTCCTCTGTCGTAGTGTTGGCAGACGGACTCGGAAGCGGCGTCAAGGCGAGTATTCTTTCCACTCTGACGAGCAAAATCATCTCCACAATGGTAGCGGAAGGACTTTCGCTTACCGACTGTGTCGAAACCATCGCGCAGACGCTTCCGATATGCTCCGTGAGAGGTGTCGCATATTCCACATTCACCATTATGAGACTCGTCGAAAACCGCGATATGGAGCTGATACAATATGATAATCCTCTCACTATTCTGCTTCGTGACGGCAAGAATTACGACTATCCCAAAACGGAAATGAGCATCGGCGGCAAGAAAATTTATCGTTCAGTCATCAAGCTGCAGGAGGACGATATATTTATAGCCATGAGCGATGGTTGTCCTCATGCCGGAATAGGACTGGCATATAACTTCGGATGGAAGCGCGAGGATATAATCGAATTTATGGAAGCGGCAGCGGCAGGCGGCTATACGGCAAAAACGCTGTCGACGATTCTCATAGATGAAGCGAACAAGCTTTACGGCGGTCGCCCCGGCGACGATGCCACAGCCTGCGTTATAAGAATACGTAAGCGTGTGCCGATGAATATTCTCTTCGGTCCGCCGCGAGACCGCGATGACTGCAACCGCATGATGTCTCTTTTTTTCGCCAAGGAAGGCAAGCATATTGTTTGCGGCGGCACAACATCGTCAATCGCCGCAAAATATCTCGGCAAAAAGGTTGAGGCGGATATAAGCTTCGTGCGTTCCGATATCCCTCCGATTGCAAAGATTGAAGGCGTAGACCTCGTTACGGAAGGCGTCATCACAGTAAACCGCGTTGTGGAATATGCCAAGGATGCAATAGGCGAGAATAAGCTCTATGAAAAATGGAGCTATGGACACGATGGCGCGTCGCTTATCTGCCGTATGCTTTTTGAAGAGGCGACTGATATAAATTTCTATGTCGGCCGCGCTGTAAATCCGGCACATCAGAATCCGGATCTGCCGATAAACTTTAATATAAAAATGAATCTTGTGGAAGAGTTGTCCGCTTGTCTCAAGCAAATGGGAAAGCATATAAAGGTCAGCTATTTCTGATAGGAGTTGTTTATGAGAAAATTTGATACAAAAGTACAGCACCTTAAGTATAAAGTCTTGCGCGAGGTAGCAAAGCAGGCATGGGCAGATACCCTGCAGGATAATCTGCTTGATATCCCGATGACAATCGTGCCCGGCAAGGTTCCGACAATGCGTTGCTGTGTCTATAAGGAAAGAGCGATAGTAAATGAGCGCGTAAAGCTTGCCATGGGCGGAAATAAGAAAAATCCGAATGTCATAGAGGTTATTGATATCGCCTGTGACGAATGTCCTATGGGCGGCTACGAAGTTACAAATGCCTGCCGCGGTTGCCTTGCTCACCGTTGTGAGGATGTATGCCGTTTCGGTGCAATCTCGTTTGATGAAAATCATGTCGCACATATCGACAAGACAAAGTGTAAGGAGTGCGGTGCCTGCTCCAAGGTCTGCCCCTACAGTGCTATTCATAACTATCAGCGCCCCTGCGAGACTGCCTGCAAGGTCAAGGCTATCTATATGGGTGAGGACAAGCAGGCTTGCATCAATAATGACAAGTGCATTTCGTGCGGCGCATGCGTATATACATGTCCGTTCGGTGCCATCAGTGATAAATCGTTTATTCTGAATGTTATAGATATGCTGAAGGGCAGCCATGGCAATCAGAATTATAAAATATACGCTATTGTGGCGCCTTCTATCTCCAGCCAGTTTAATTATGCCAAGCTCGGTCAGGTTATCACCGGACTGCGCAAACTCGGCTTCCATACGGTTATTGAAGCAGCGCTCGGTGCCGATATGGTAGCACAGGCCGAGTCAAAGGAACTTGCCGAAAAGGGATTTCTGACAAGCTCCTGCTGCCCTGCCTTTGTCGATTATATAGAGAAAAGCTTCCCCGATTTGGCACAGTTTGTTTCACATAACCTCTCGCCTATGGCGACGATAGCGAAATATCTGAAAGAGCATGAAGAAAACTGCAAGACGGTGTTCATCGGTCCCTGCACTGCAAAGAAAATGGAAGTTCAGAAAGAGAGCGTCAAGCCATATGTTGATGCTGTTCTGACATTTGAAGAGCTTCAGGCGCTCTTTGACAGTAAAGAAATCGATATCACAACGCTTGAAGAGGGCGTGCTTGACAATGCTTCATACTTCGGCAGAATCTTTGCTCGTTGCGGCGGACTTGCCGATGCTGTAGCCGAGGGCTTAAAAGAGCAGAATATCGAATTTGTTTTGAAGCCCTGTTCATGTGACGGAATAGAGCAATGCAGAATAGCTCTTCTGCAAAAGAAAGCAGGCAAACTGCAAGCCAACTTTATCGAGGGCATGGCGTGCGTCGGCGGATGTATCGGCGGCGCGGGATGTCTCACCCATGGCGAAAAGAATAAAGCCGAGGTGGATAAATACGGCAAAGAGGCTCTTGAAAAAACCATTAAGGATGCAATCTCTGTTCTGAAATAATCGAGCAGAATAAAACTATATGAAAATAACCCTGCATAAGGCGACATGCCTTATGCAGGGTTATTTTATTCTGCCATGCTTTTATCGGTTTGCATTTTCAAGAGCCGCGATATCTCCCGACTGAATTGCCGCGATATTGCGCTTTATTTTTTCTTCGCCCCAATTCCACCAGCAAATGGCTTCAAGTTTTTCTATCGTCGCATCGTCAAAACGCTTTCGTATCGGCTTTGCGGGCACTCCGCCGACGATTGTATAAGGCGGCACATCCTTTGTCACCACGGCGCGCGTACCGATGATTGCTCCGTCGCCTATCTTCACGCCCGACATAATGACCGCTTCATAGCCTATCCAGACATCGTTTCCGATGACGGTATCTCCCTTGTTGTCCCAAGCCATGCATATGTCCTTTTTATCAAGCTCCCATTCGTCAAAAAATATTGGAAATGTATATGTGGAGAGCGACTTCATCGAATGATTTCCGCTTGTGAAAAGAAACTTTGCGCCGCATGCTATCGAGCAAAACTTCCCTATTTTCAGCTTGTCGCCGTTTATCGGATAATGGTAAAGCACATTGTTCTTTTCAAAATCCCGCGGGTCATGGACGAAATCATTGTATATGGTGTATTCGCCGACCTCGATATTCGGGTTTGTGATGACATCGCGCAGATATACTATCTGCCTGTCACCCGTGCGCGGATAAATCTTATTCATTTTAATTCTCCTTGTCGTGAATCAAAAAAATCACCGAAACGACCGAGCAGATACGGTTATATGCGCCGCGCCGAATATGACCATTACGATTGCTGCGGGAAGATTGTGCATCCATATCGCGGCGCAGAGAAAGTACAGCACGGAAAAACAGCAAGCGGCATCGGCACGAAAAGAAACGCTTTTCCAAGGAGTGCCGTATCGCGCCCGCACGCAAAATAGCGAATCCACGCGATATAATAAAGCACAAGAAAAGCTATGGAAATATAAAACCATGCGCTTTTCAAATCAAGCGGTTTTTCGCCGACGAGAAATGTAAGCACGATAAGATATGCGATTCGGCTGACCCCCTCAACAGTCTCAAGCCACCGCGCCGAACTTTTAGCCGACGCCGCTTCACCTGCGGGCGGAAAAATCGCATAGGCGATATTGATGAGCATGGGGAGAGCAAAAATCACAAGCCCCACCCATGAAAAAGACAGCTTCAGATTCATAGTGTAAGCTCTGCTTTCATGGCAAATTCCGGAGATTTTGGCGGCTTGCCGTAAAGCGAACTTAGCGCACGGAACTCGCGCCGAAACGCTTCGCGAAGCTCATTGTCCGTAAGATCAAGATGCCCGATATTGGCAAGAATCGCCAAGCCGTAAGAATAATACAGCATATCGCGATGGAATTTTTCCGCGGTTTTTCTGTCGTATCCGAAATCCTCGACTATCACATCGATTATCTCATCATAAAGCACATCGCTCTTATAAGGGCTTGTATGCCCGCCATCGATATAAAGCCAGCGGAAAAGCTGCTTTTCCTCAGCCGCAAATCTGACAAATCCCATGCCGTAGCTGCTGTATCTGGTGTCTGTCCCCTCGCATGCCCGTAAAGAATCACTTACGCGCTTTTTGTGCATTTCTATGGCGCGTTCAGTCAGCGCCAGCTTTAATTCAGACATATTTTGAAAAGAAAAATAAATAGGCTGGGTGGAACAGCCGAGCTTCTGCGCCACGCTTCTCGCATTCACAGCGGAAAATCCCCCCTCGCGCAAAACTTCCACAGCCGCATCTATAATATCCTCTCTCGAAACCTTTTTTATCGCCGGCATATTTTCTCTCTCCTATATAACAAATAGTTATGTATAACGCAGTGTTATTATACACTAAAAAACGTTGCTTGTCAATATCTTTGCCAAATCGAAAAAAAGTCGGGCGATTGCAGCCCGACTTTCTTATATATCAATCAAACAGTGTTTCCTTGCTTCTGTTTTCGTTTGACTCTTATCAGCCGAAGGAACCTTTGCAGTAGTTGACAAATCGGAAAAATCAAAGCAGGATAATTCCGTTTTCGGCGCAGATTTTTCTCGTTTCCTCATCCCAGAGCGAAACCTGAACCTCGCCTATATGCGCCTTACCGAGCAGGAGCATGGAGAGACGCGACTGACCTATGCCTCCGCCCATGGTAAGCGGGAGCTTGCCTGCCAGAAGCGCACTGTGGAAAGGAAGCTTTCTCCTGTCGTCCGCGCCTGCGGCACTTAGCTGCCTGTCCATTGCCTCGGGGTCTACGCGTATACCCATAGAAGAAATCTCAAAAGCACAGCCGAGAATATCATTCCAAAAGAGGATATCTCCGTTGAGCTTCCAGTCATCATAGTCGGGTGCTCTTCCGTCGTGCGGCTTGCCTGATTTCAGCTTGTCGCCTATCTGCATGATAAATGCCGTCTTATGCTTGCGAAGATATTCGTTTTCCCTCTCCTTCGGTGTGAGGTCGGGGTACATATCCTCCAACTCCTGAGTAGTGACAAAGCTGACGATACGCTCAAGCTCGACTGTTATCTGCGGATATCTTACCTTAAGCATATCAAGCGTGTCGCATATAGCCCCGACTATTCCCTTCACTGTATTTTTGAGATAAGTGACGGTCCTTGTTTCGGGTGTGATTATCTTCTCCCAGTCCCACTGGTCGGTATATATGGAATGAAGATTGTCCAGCTCTTCATCACGGCGGATTGCATTCATATCCGTATAGAGACCTTCACCCTCATGGAAGCAGTAAACGCCAAGTGCCATGCGCTTCCATTTTGCGAGGGAATGAACTACCACGGCATCTTTTCCCGTATCCTTGATGTCAAAGCGCACAGGGCGCTCAATGCCGTTCAGGTCATCGTTGAGTCCTGTCTCCGGATCTACGAAAAGCGGTGCGGAAACACGCTTCAAATTCAGAACATTACAAAGCCTCTCCTCAAAAATTCGTTTTAACATACCTATTGCCGTCTGCGTGTCATAAAGCCCGAGAGTCGCTTTATATCCCTTCGGCACGATAACCTTGCTCATATGAAAGCCTCCTTTAATTTTTTTTGATATGTCAGTATAAAACAATTTTCACCAAATGTCAATAGAATCCCGCCATTTTTTCTTTAAAAATATTTTCAAAACCACTTTACAAAAATGTACTTCTATGTTAAAATATTATCATCATTTCCCAAAAGGGAGTAGCGTGCGGGCTTGTCCCGTTGCATCGCCGTCATCACGGTGTTACCACCCGACGATGCATTAAATCGCAAGACTTTCGGGCTACTGTGTTTACAGCGGCTTTGAAAGTCTGTTTTTTTATACTTTTTTGAAAGGAAGAAACATTTTATGGGAATTTTATCTCAAATTCTTGAGCAGTTACAGGTGATATCCTATAAGCATATCATTATGTGGGCTATAGGCGCTCTGCTCATCTACCTCGCCATCAAAAAGGATATGGAGCCAGCGCTCCTGCTCCCGATGGGCTTCGGCGCGATACTCGTAAACCTGCCGTTTTCCGGTGCGCTCACGCAAGGAACGGAAATCGGCGCACTCTCAAAACTTTTCGATATCGGCATCGGGGAGGAAAGCGGTGAGCTTTTCCCTCTGCTCCTCTTTATCGGCATCGGCGCGATGATTGATTTCGGTCCGCTCCTCTCAAATCCGAAGCTCCTGCTTTTCGGCGCGGCGGCGCAATTCGGCATCTTCTTCACGCTCAGCATGGCTCGCCTCTTCGGTTTTGAACTCAATGATGCCGCCTCTATCGCCATAATCGGCGCGGCAGACGGACCCACCTCCATAGTCGTGGCAAAACTTCTCAAGTCACAATTTATCGGTGCCATCATGGTAGCGGCATATTCATATATGGCACTCGTGCCGATAATCCAGCCTCCTGTGATAAAGCTGATGACGACAAAAAAAGAGCGACTTATCCGCATGCCCTATGAAGCAAAGAATGTTTCCAAGCTCACAAGAATACTTTTCCCGATTATACTCACTATAATCGTCGGCATCATAGCGCCGAAGAGTGTTTCGCTCATAGGCTTCCTCATGTTCGGTAATCTGCTCCGTGAATGCGGCGTGCTCGATTCACTCTCGGAAACAGCGCAAAAGGTTCTTGCAAATCTCATCACGCTTCTGCTCGGCATCACCATAGCAACACAGATGCAGGCAGATAAATTCATTAAGAAAGAGACCCTCCTGATTATCGCTCTCGGTCTCGTGGCGTTCATATTTGATACAGTCGGCGGCGTGCTTTTTGCAAAGCTTATCAACCTTTTCTCAAAGAAGAAGATAAACCCGATGATAGGTGCGGCAGGCATTTCGGCTTTCCCGATGTCGGCGCGCGTAATCCACAAGATGGGACTTGCGGAAGATCCGCAGAACTTCCTGCTCATGCATACAGTAGGCGTAAATGTTTCCGGTCAGATAGCTTCTGTTATAGCCGGCGGTCTTATCGTCGCTCTCGTTTCGTAAGGAGGATTTCATATGTTTGATGTAAAAGCTTTTCTCGATAGCCTTCCCATCATGGGAGAAGGAATGCTCGGTATATTCGGCGTCTGCCTGATAATAATCGGGTGCGTCTATCTCATCGCCGCAATAAAGCCGAAAGATAAAAACAAAAAAGACTGAGATAAAAATTCTCTGCCTTTCTGATTGCTGATATAACAGAGCGCCGCGGAAATCCGCGGCGCTCTGTTGTCTGTTTGATATTAACATGCGAAATTGCAGCATCAATGCAAAAATTACTTTACATATGTGCAGCCCTTGTCAAATTCGATGGTACCGTTGTAGTTCTTGATGGTACCGGTAACGGTAATAACATCACCGACCTTGAGATCCTCGCCGCCCTTGAGACGGAAGCACTG
>ULRP01071107.1_pt1 | contig 14250 bp, 22 predicted proteins | sample 1955521 | NCBI WGS metagenome assembly ULRP01 (sample SAMEA4835685, study PRJEB28245) | human gut metagenome | biome: gut microbiome; material: fecal sample | place: Denmark | collected 2008
AATAATATAATTAAGTTTTTTATTAATTATTTTATTAAAAATTCTGACAAATTATTAATTTATGAATTTATAGAGGAGCAAATGTATTATGATTAAATACGCAATTCCTGGAATGTATGAATTAGCAAATTTAAATTTTAAACTTTTAGATTTAAAAGCTACTAATCCTGAATGTTTTTATAATGATATTGAAATTGAAATTAGTTATGGTAATCCTCAATTTTGTATTTGGGATGGAGGAAGAGTATTTTCTTCTTATAAACAAGCTTCTATTGACATTATAAAAAATATAATTGATACTTATAATAATAAGTATAATATTCCAATTAGGTATGTATTTACAAATAATCAATTAACTCCAAAAGAGTATAAAAATAGGTTCTGTAATTTATTAATGGAAGCCGGCAGTAATGGACCTAATGAAGTAGTAATCGCTGATGATGATTTTATGCATTATCTTAAAGATAAATATCCTATGTATAAATATGTATCATCGACTACTAAAGTTATTACTGATCCAGAAGAAGCAAAAAAAGAAATTGATAAAAAAGATTATAAACTTACCTGTTTACATTATGATTTAAATTTCAATTTTAAATTTTTAAATTCTTTAACACCAGAAGAGCGAGCAAAAACAGAATTTTTAATTAATCCAATCTGTCCCGCTGGATGTCAATTCAGAAAAGAACATTATAAATTAAATAGCCAAATGGTTTTAAATTATGGCAAAACTTACACTACTCCTTGGTGTGGTATAACTAAAAATAATTTTCATCCATCTGTTCGCAAAAATCATATGAGTTATGGATTAATTAAAGAAAAATATGCCCCTCTAGGATTTGAACATTATAAAATTGAAGGCCGTACTTGGAATGAACTAGAAGTTGCTTTAACCTATTGCGAATATATGATAAAGCCAGAATTTCAAAATTATATATTACCTTACCTAATGGGCTGATTAAATTAATCAGTCCATCTTTTTTTTTATATATTTTAAAGACAGTAGATTATAAGTTGCTCTGGCCGGCTTGGACCATTATAACCGAATGCTTAAATTAAAATTCTATTTAAGAAATTTTCGGTCCAATAGGTATAGGGCAATATAAAATAATTTTAAATATGAAAGGAGAAGGACAATATGAAAATGTTTATTCTTTCATATAAGGGCGGCAAAGATGGCGGCGATATTGATAAAGAAGATACTTCTAAGTCAACAAGCGGCTGGGATGGTGGCTCTATCGATGATGATTAAAGAAAGGAGGACACAAGATGGCTGATATAATTAAATTTAAACGTGGTAAATCAACAACTTGGAAAACCAAAAACCTCCTACTGTTAGATGGTGAACCTGGTTTTGAAATTGATACTTTACGTTTAAAAATCGGTGATGGTAAAACCAAATGGAATGATTTACCTTATCAAGACCAAAACAATGAAAATGTTGTAAATGCTAGGGTATTTGCCGAATTACCTAGTATCGGTCAAGAAAATGTTATTTATAAAGTTTCTTCTACTGCGAAACTATACCAATGGAATACTACAACCAATGGTTATGAATCACTTATGTCTGGCAGCGGTGGCGGTATTCCCATTGAAGATATAGATATTATAAATGGAGGTAATGCATATGGCTTAGATTAAAACTCGTATTGCTCTACGTAATGACTCAACAGCTAATTGGCAAGCTAATTCTGATGTAGTCCTTATGAAGGGTGAAATGGGTATCGAATTTACTGACGCCGGTGAAACCAAAATGAAATTAGGCGATGGCCTAAAAACTTGGGCATAGCTTGATTATTTTGGCGGTGAAACTGATGTTCATCAAGCTCAAGTCTATCAAGCTGATTTAGCTGAAGGTGAAGATGATATTGCGGCAATCACTCGTGTTGTTGGTGAAAATGCTCTATTCGAAGGAGATATGGCTATTGTTAAATCTACAATAGGTGAAGCAATAACTTATACTGCTTATGTTTATAATGATTCCAAATGGCAAGCTATGAATGGTAATTATAATGCGAATAATGTTTATTTTGATAAGGACTTATTCACGACCAAGGAAATTGGTTATATTACTCTTCAAAATGGCTCTGCCCATATTCCTTCTACTGGCAAGAATTTAACTGATACTTGGGAATAGATTTTTATTAAGGAACAAAATCCTACAATTACTCAACCAGCAGTTTCTTTTACTAAAGTTACTACAGGTAGTTTTGAGGTTGGTACATCTGTTACGCCAAGTTATGATGCCAAAATGAGTGCTGGTTCTTATTCTTACGGTCCAGCTACTGGCCTAACTGCAAATAGTTGGAATGTAAATTTAAGAAAAGGTAATATAGCTGTCCAAAATAAGACAACAGCCAGTGGTACTTTCACTGCCATTGTTCTTGCAGATGGCGATAATTATACTATCAATGCTGAAGCATCTTATGATGATGCGGCTATTCCTGTTACTAATAAAGGCAACCAATACGCTGAAGGTCAAATTAAGGCTGGTAGAGTAAGTAAAACTAGCAATGCTATTACTAGTTATCGTAATACTTTTTATGGTACTACAACCGACAAGAATAGCCTTGATAGCACTACTATTCGTGCACTTAATAAGACTAACAAAGCATCTAAAGCGGGTGATGTTGTTACTATAAGTCTTCCTACTGGAGCAGTTAGAGTAGTATTTGCTTATCCTGCAACTTTACGTGATATCACTTCTGTAAAAGATGTTAATGGTTTAAATGCTGAAATTGTTTCTGCATTTAAGAAAGAAACAATCACTGTAGCTGGTGCTGAAAATGATGCTGGTATTAGCTATAAAGTCTTTACAACTGAATTTGCGTCTCCTTTGGAAAAAGCAAACAGTTATAAGGTCACAATTTAATAAGGAGGGAAATAATAATGTCTATGGATTTTGGTGTTCTTGATTTTGCTGTTGGCTTTAATAGATTAACTGCATTCCCTCTTGATTCTAAGAGTTACTTTGAAAGCTATGATGCTGCTGTAGCTGCTGCGGCGACTGCTGAACCTGCTGGTAGCACGAATACTGCATACTACTATGGTAATCCTGTAGTTGTAGTTGAAAATGGTAAAGCAAAAATTTACCAGATTCAACCAGATAAAACTCTTTCTGGTGTTGGTGAAGAAATTGTAATCAATGAGAATGTCTTCACTAAAGATGCTGAGGGCAAATTAAGCCTCTATGGATTTGCTACCGCAGTTGCTGGTGCGCAATTAACAGTTGGTGCAGATGGCAAATTATCTTGGGTAAAACCGGATACTACTACTGTCGATGGACTTAGCACTAAAATAGCTACTCTTGAAACAAATGTTGGAAATCTTCAAGCTGAAATTGGTAAAAAAGCCAATAGTGAAGATGTATACAATAAAACTGATATTGATGGTAAGCTAACTACTGTAGCCGGAGAAATCGCTAAAAAGGCAAATGCGGCAGACGTTTATACTAAAGATGAAGCTGACTTAGCTATTGATGCCGCGGTGGCTGGTGCTAGTCATTTAACTCGTCAGATTGTCACTGCTCAAGAACTTGCAGCGTTTATTGCGAATCCAGCTACTGCTTCTGATAATGTTATTTACATGCAGAAGTTCTCTTCTGGAGAAGGCAAAGATAATTATAAAGAGTATATGCGTTTCGGCGCAGAGGGTAGTTATAGTATTGAATTAATAGGTGATACATCTGTTGATTTAACTGATTATGCTAAAATAGCTGATATAAATACTGCTCTTGAGAGTTACGCTAAGACTACAGTAACTGATAATTTAGCTACTTAGATTGCAGCTAATACTACAGCAATTAGCCAGAAAGCTGATACTACTGTTGTTGAAACTCTCTCTGGTAAGGTTGATAAAAATACTGGAGATATTGCAGCTCTTACTGAAGTTGTCAATGGAAAAGCTAATCAAAATGATTTAGCAACTCTTACTACAACTGTTGAAGGTCATACAGCAGATTTAGCTACTCTTACTCAAACAGTTGCTGGAAAAGCCGATGCTTCTGCAGTTACTGAATTAACTACTAAGGTTACTAAAAATACTAATGATCTTGCTGCATTAACTACTACAGTTGATGGCAAAGTTGATAAAGTTACCAGTGAAGTTGACGGTAAACAAGTAGCTTGGACGCTCTTAAGCCCAACTAATAAAACAAAGTTAGACAATTTAGTCCTTAATGAAGATGGTACAGTTGGTATTTCAGGTTCAGTTGCTGCTGAAAAGGTAACTGGCCTTGCTGATTGGGTTACTGGTCAGCGTGATAGTACTCCTGGCTTATTAAGTGCTGCTGATGAAGCAAAATTAGATGGTATTGCTGAAGGTGCTCAAGTTAACGTAATTGAAGCTATTAAATTAGCTGGTTAGACTGAAAACTTAGCAATTATTGATAAAGTAGTTGAATTACCATTTGCTACTGGTGAGGTTGCTGGTATTGTTAAGACCTCTGCTGAAATTGGTCTTGATGCCAATAATGCTCTTGAAGTTAAGAGCTTAAATGTTAAGAAGCTTGTTCAGACTGAAGACGTTCTACTCAATTGTGGTGGCGCTGCAGCCTTTACATATTAATTAATTGATTGAAAAGGAGATAATAAATTATGCCTGATATTAACAAAGTGTTTCAAACTCGTATTCAATTAAAATATGATACTTATGCGAATTGGTCAGCAAATAATCCTATTTTAAAGGCTGGCGAAATGGCTATTGCTACTGTTGCTGCTGGCGAATAGTCAATGACCAATTTACCCAATATTGTTCTAAAAGTCGGTGACGGCGTAAGCCATTATAATGACCTTAAGTTTGTAAGTGCTCTTGCTGCTGATGTTCATGAATGGGCTAAGGCTGGTACAAAACCTGTTTATAAAGCTGAAGAAATCACTGGATTAGCTGATTATATTGCTGAACGTTCTGATTTTGATACTGATACTCAATATCAATTAGTTGCTGTCTCTGGTGCTACTTACAAATATCAATTACAGTCTCGTGCTTTTGCTAATGGTGCTTGGGGTGAATGGGCTAATGTAGATGGTCAAGTAATTGATTTCAGTGGCGCTGACATTCGTTTAAAGTCCTTGGAAGATACTGTTGCTGGCTTAACTGGTGCAAGTGGCGGCATTCAAGGGGCTATTAATACAGCTATTTAGGGTTTAAATAGCACTAAGAGCCAAGCCGCAGGTGCTGATGGTCTTGCTCTTGAAGTTGTTCAAGAAAATGGCACAATTAAGAGTATTTCTGGTAGCATTGCCGCAGGTACCTATGATGCTGCTGGTGCTGCTAAGGCCGTTAAAGATGAGTTAAATCCTCTTATTACTGCGGCTCAAGCCCAGGCTGATAAGGGTGTAGCTGATGCAGCTGCTGCAAAGAAAGCTGCTGATGACGCAAGTGCTAAGGTTGATAGTTCTATCAATAGCTTAAATTATAGTGGTTATGCAGCTGGTGAAGCTACTGGCACTACTGTTTCCTTCGTAGGTACTATTAGTGAAACAAATGGCGTTATAAAAGCTGAAAAGCGTGATTTAGTATTCGCAAGTGCTTATAATCCTGAGACCAATAAGGCTGCCACTGTTGCTGATATCACTACTGCTGTTGCTGACCTTAACGGTGCAATGCATTATGTCGGTAAAGAAGAAAAGCTTCCCACTGATGTAAGTGGTTATAAAGCTGGTGACGTAATCATTGTTGGTATCCAAGAATATGTATTCGATGGTACTAAGTTTGATGAATTAGGCGATGAAGGTGCTATCGGTGCAGCTCTTGCCAGCTTAACTGGTGAAAGCAACAATACTGCTGGAAAAACTGTTAAAAAGGTAACTTAGGCTAATGGTGCTGTAACTGTTGAGTATCAAGATATTTCTATTAATGGTACTCAAGTACAAGTTCCAAAAGCTGATGGCAGTGAAGGAACTGAAACTTTAAATGCTCGTTTAGATGCTATTAAGGCTGGTGCTTCTTCTGAAGTAAGTGCATTGGTTGAAAGGGTTGACGCTAACGCTGCTGCTATTGAAACATTAAATGGCGGCATTGAAGTTCCTGGTTCAGTTGCAAAGAAAATTGATACTGTTGTTAAGGGCTTAAATACCCCTGATGTTGGTGTCAAGGGTTCCGGCAATGGTGTTAATGTAACTGTTAAACAGGCCGCTGGTATTGTTACTGATGTTACTGTATCTGTTGACGCTAATACTTATGACGCTTACGGTGCTGCTGATGCTGTTCTTGGTAAGGATACTGATGCTGCCGGTGCTGCTACAGTTCATGGTGCGAATAAAGCTGCTGCTGAAGCTAAAGCTGCAGCAGATGCTGCCAGCAAGAAAGTTGAAACTTCAATTAATGGCTTAAATGGTACTGTTCAAGCGACTGCACTTTCTACAACTGATGGTTCCTTTGGCGTATTAACTAAGGTTGTTGAAGAGGCTGGCGTTATTAACTAGACCAAGTCCGCTGAAATTGTTCTCCATAAGGTTGCTAAGAGTGGTAAGATTGACGATCTCGGTCAGACTGCTTATATTGTATTTGATTGCGGTTCTTCCTCAGTCAACATCTAATCTTTAATTATAAAGGGTTATTCAGATTAACTGAATAACCCTTTTTTTTATTGTATTTAGAGATTAAAACACAAGGAGGTAAAATAATGGGGAAATTGAACGCTACAATTTTACTTCGTTCTGATACTTCTACTAATTGGTTAGATGCTAATCCTATTCTGGCAATGGGTGAAGCAGGTTATGAAACTGATACTCATAAACTAAAAATTGGTAATGGAACAACTAATTGGGAGGATTTAAGTTATATTGCTAGTGAAAATGATTTAGTTGTTCAAAATAAAAGTATTGAAACAGTAGAAAAATTACCCCCAGAGGGTGATGCTTCATTCTTCTATAAAGTTAAATCAACATCATTAATCTATTTTTGGAATAATGATAAATTTGTTGCTATTAATGAAAAGCAAGAAATTCCAGACCCAGAACCTCAAATTGATAATATAATTGTTGCTGATACAAAAGATGGTTTCCCAGCTAACGGTGAAAATAATAAATTATATAAATCCTTAGATGATTAGTTAATTTATAGCTGGAACTCACAAAATAATAGTTATGAAAAAATAAAAGCAGAAACAGTATCTCAAATTAATAATATTAAATTAATTAACACTGAAACTGAATTACCTGATGAAGGTAATCCAATTATGCTATATAAAGTCGCTGATACTGATTTGCTCTACACTTGGAACCAATAGACAAAAACATATTAGGCAATTAATTAGACTATTGAAATGCCTGAAAATGTTTAGAGCATTAAAATTGTAAATACTGTGCCCGAATTACCAAATTCTGGAAATTCGGGCACACTATATAAAGTATTAGAAAATGAAGAAGTATATACTTGGAATGCATCCACTAATACTTATAAGTCCTTAATGGAAAAAACATCTGATACTCCAACAGTAGAAGGTAAGGAAAATATTGCAATTGTAGATACTATCGCTGATTTACCTACTGAAAAAGTTGAAGATGTATTATATAAAGTAAAAGAAAATCAAAAGTTTTATTATTGGAATGATACTAAGGTTGCTTATGAAATTCTTAATGAAACTCAATAGGCGGTTGAAGGTAAAAGTAATATTTTGGTAGTAAATAAATTTGATGAATTACCCGAAATTGGTGAAGCCGATGTGCTGTATAAGGTTGTCGCAGATTAGGCTTTGTATAATTATAATACTTTGACTAAGGCATATGAAAAACTTGGACAAGCAGGCGGCGGCGCAATTGAAGAAGGATATAATATTACTCTTCAATCTACAATTGACCGTATATTTGCAGTACTTGAAGGCAATACAATAGAGTTAAAATTCCGCTATTCCTCAGTAGACCAAGACGGCCTTAATGATGGTCCGGGCATTGGTACTCTTATTGTTAATGACGTAAAGAAAACAACTATTGCAGTTGCTCAGAAACTACAAACATTTGATATTACTAAATATTTGGTTCTTGGTGATAATGATGTTTAGTTAGTTGTTGAAAACTCTGACGGCAAACAAAAAACATTAACTTACTCAATTAGTGTTATTAATTTACAATTAACTACTAATTTTAAGTCAATGGATATTTATACCAGTGATACAAGTTTTGCATTTGTTATTATTGGTTCAGGCACTAAAACCCTACATTATTTAATGGATAGTAATGAATTATATAATGAAGAAATAACCAGTACTAATAAATTAGCTTATAGTTATAAGATTCCTATGCAAACGGCCGGTGCTCATGTATTCACTTGTTATGCCACAATGGAAACTAATAATATGTCTATTCAATCTAATACTCTTACTCTTGGCATGATGTATGTTACTGATGAAATGGTTGATACACATATTCTTTCCACATTCCAATAGACGGAATCAACTTAGGGCGAAATTATTACTATCCCTTATATGGTTTATAATCCATTCCTTGAAACTACTAATGTTAAGTTAGAAATTATAAATCCTGATAACTTAATATATTTCACAAAAGAGATTACCGTAAATCAAACTACGCAAAATTGGGTTATTCAAGATTATCCTGCTGGACAAGTTATTTTCCGTATTACAGCAAGTAGTGATTCTGGTACTAATGCTGTTAAAGAATTCCATATGACTATTCATGAATCAACATTTGATCTATCAATAGTAAATGATAATTTAGCATTAGAATTTACTGCTAATGGACGTAGTAATACTGAAAAAAATCCTGCACAATGGAATTATAATGATATAAATGCTTCCTTTGAACGTTTTGTATGGTCTGGAGCTGATGGATGGGTAGAGAGTGATACTGGTGAAACAGTGTTAAGATTTTTACCAAAAGACAAAATGGTTATACCATTCTATCCATTTGCTACTGATAAACGCTCTAACGGTTATACAATGGAATTTGAATTAAGTAGCCATAATGTAAATGACTATGACTCAGTTATTGTATCTTGCGTTAATGAGGGCCGCGGTTTTGTAATTAAATCGCAATCTATTATTTTTAAATCAGAACAATCTAAAGAAATTGTCATGATGTTTAAAGAAGATGAACGTGTTAGAATTACAGTTGTTGTAGAGCCGCAAACATTAAACCGCTTCATTTATATGTATGTAAATGGTATTATTTGTGCGGTTGAACAATATCCTGAAAATGATAATTTTAAACAAACAACTCCTCAACCTATTACTATTGGTTCTGATACTTGCGGACTTGATTTATATAAGATGCGTTTTTATAACCGTAATCTTACTATGCATGAATAGTTAAATAACTATATCTGTGATCGTCCTACTAATGGTGAAAGATTAGAGATTGAAGAACGTAATAATATTTATGATATTTCCGGCAATCTTACAATTGGCTCATTACCTAGATCTATTCCTTATTTAGTAATGCAATGTGAAGAATTACCACAGTATAAGGGAGATAAAAAGAAAAATAAATCTGTTTATTTTGTAGATAACTTACATCCTGAGCGTAATTTTTCTGCTACTGGATGCCAATTTAATGTTCAAGGTACATCTTCAGCAGTTTATCCTATTAAAAATTTCAAAGTATCATTTAAAGAAGGTATTACTTATTCTAATGGAGATACTGCCGCAGGTTTCCCAATTGAAGAAGGCGATTTACTCGCTTCAACCTTATGTTTAAAAGCTGACTATGCTTCTTCTGAACACGCAAATAATACAGTTCTTGTGGATTATTATGATACTCTTGTTCGTGATATTTTTAAAACTCCGCCTCAAAAGATAAATGATAAAGTAAGGACTGGTATTAAAGGTATTCCTATTGTTGTTTTCTGGGAGAATACAGAAACCGGCGAAGTAAAATTCCAAGGCATGTATAATATGAATAATGATAAGAGCAATGAAAATGTCTTCGGTTTTGATAGGGAGCTATATCCTCATCTTGAATCTTGGGAATTTTCTAACAATACTTCTGATAGAACATTATTTAAAAAGAGTGAATTTGAAGAAACATATACAGATGCTGAAACAGGAAAAGTAAGCCCAGCTTGGTTATCTGATTTTGAAGCACGTTATCCTGATTTAGATGAACCTTATAGTGATTATACACAATTTAAACGAGTAGCTGACTGGATTGTTTCTACAGATAGACGTTAGGCTACTGGGTAGGTGTTAAGCAGTCCTATTACTTATGGCGAAACTACTTATACTAATGATACTGCAGAATATCGTCTTGATAAATTTAAATATGAAATTGATGATTATCTTATTAAAGATGATTTTATTTTCTATTATATATTTACTGAAGTATTTTTAATGATTGATAGCCGTGCAAAGAATATGTTCTTCACTACCTTCGATGGCACCCATTGGTTCTTACTCCCCTATGATTTTGATACAGCGAACGGAATCAATAATGAAGGCGCCTTAGTCTTCGATTATGACCTTGAAGATACTGACAAAGTTAATAATGAAAATGTATTCAATGGACAAGAAAGTACACTATGGTTAAATATTCGTGATGCATTTAAATCTGAAATTTATGCGATGTATGATAAACTACGTACAAGTGGTAAATTCTCTTATGAAGTTATTAATACTAAGATGAATGAACATCAAAGTAAATGTTGGCCTGAAGCTCTCTGGAATGAAGATGCTAAATTAAAATATTTAGATGTATATTTAACTGAAGGCGAAGAATATTTTGATATGTGTCAAGGCAATAAACGTACATAGCGTGAATGGTGGTTATATAATACATTTAAATACCGTGATTCAAAATATCGTACTGGTGATGCCCAAAAAATGACAGCAAGTTTCCGTGCATATTCTCCAGAAGATATCACAATAACTCCTTATCAACATCTATGGCCACGCGTTGATTTTACTGACTCTTATCCAGTTACTCAACGTAGTAAGCGTAATATAGCTAATTTATTAAAATGTCCAATTGATACAGCATCTGATACTGAAATTTTCATTCGTTCTTCTGATAGAATTTCTAGCTTTGGTGATTTAAGTAATTTCAAACCTGATACTGTCAAATTTGGCTCAGCTACTAAATTAAGAGAAGTAATCCTTGGTAGCAATGCAGAAGGATATACTAACCATAAATTAAAAAGCGTAGAACTTGGTAATAATAAATTACTAGACTATTTAAATGTTGAAAACTGTATTAATTTAGTTAAGGCAATTGATTTAAGTAATTGTGTAAATCTTGAAACGGTAAAAGCTAAAGGTTCTTCCTTAACAAGCTTATAGTTCCCGATGGGCGGACATTTAACTAATTTAGAATTACCAGGAACATTTACTAACTTAACTATCCGTAATTAGCACGGTATTTAGAATTTCTCAATGGAAAGTTATGATAATCTTAATACTTTATGGATTGATGATACTCCTAATATTCCTATTGAAAATATTCTATTAAATAGCCCTAAACTTGACCGTGTACGTTTAGTTAATCTTACTTGGTCTGTCACTAATGAAGATATTTTAAAGATTATATTTAATAAATTAAAATCTTGTGGCGGTATAGATGCTAATGGTAATAATACTGAAACTGCGGTTGTCACCGGTTATATTACTATTGATGCTATTAGTGATGAATTCCTTGAAGAGCTTAATGAAACATTTAAAGAATTAATTGTTATTGTTAATGGTAAAACACGTTTCTTCTTACGTTATGTAAACTGGAACAATGATTTACTTTATAAATATGCAATTTCTCAAGGAGATAATGCAATAGATCCAATAGCAACAGGATTAATAGAAGCTCCTACTCGTGAAGGTACTGATAATACTCATTATACTTATCGTGAATTAAGTAATATGCAGACTAATATTCAAGGACCACTTACAATGGTTGCTCTTTATGATACATATTACAGAGTTCAATTTGTTAATGGTGATAATGAAGTAGTTAATACTCAATGGATTAAGCAAGGCGATGCAGCAGAAGATCCTGTATTAGCTGAAAAAATTTAGATACCTACTAAAACTTCTGACGCACAATATGATTATGTATATGCTAATTGGACAGAAGATTTTACCAATGTTCAGAATCCATTAACTATTACGCCTACATTCTCCTCATTCTTACGTAGTTATCCTGTTTATTTCTATAATGGTAGTGAAAAACTTCAAGAAACAAGAATTTATTATGGTAATTATGCTAGATATGATGGAAATGAAGATGAAATTAAAAAAATAGTCGGCGGTGTACCATCTGATTATTATGAGTTCGCCTCTTGGTCTCCATCTTTAGATGAACCTATTACATAGACTACTTATTTCTATGCGTAGTATGTATTTAATGGATATATCGAAGATACTTGGGAAACTATTATTCAAAATGTAGCTCAAGGCAATCTTGATAATTATGGATATGGTGGTCGTAAAAGACAGCAAATTACTTATAGTTATTAGGGAGTAAGTCATACTGATGATTTAGAGTTTGAAATTATAGGTAAAAATCATGATACATTATCTAATGTTGATCCATCTTATAATAATGGGGCTACAACAGCTGGATTAACATTTAAAGGTATCTTAACAGCTACTGGATTTATGAATACTGCTCCTAAGAGCAATAGCACAACTTCTGCATTAAATGTTGGTGGTTGGGAAAATTGCGAAATGCGTGAATGGTTGAATACTACACTATTAGAAGCATTCCCAAGTATACTATAGAAAAATATTAAAAATATCAATAGATTAAGCGACCCAGGATATGCGGCAGAAAATCAATCAATAGTGACAACTACTGATAAAATTGCTATTCCTTCATATGAAGAACTTGGCTATAACAATTCTGCATTTACTACGTTAGGACAAGGTGAACCTTATCCATTATATACAGATAATAATAGCCGTTCTATTGGAACAACATACTGGACACGTTCTACTTATAAAATGGTCCATATGTGGTGTATCGTAGACACTCAAGGTTATGCATATTATAGCGGCGGTGGAAATCAAATGACTATTGTATTTACGTTTAGTATTTAAGGGGGCAAATAATGTATAAAATATTACATAATAATTAGATTATTGATGTAATGGAAGATGTACGATATGTAAAATGTCTTCCTAAATCATAGAAATTAATTGCAGTAGATAAAGCACAAGCTAATGCGGTAGTATCTTCTGATGGAGATACTATTTACCATATTCTTGGAACTAAAAATACATTTAATACTGAAAAATTAAGCGTATAGATAATTGAAATAACTGAAGAAGAATATAAAGAATTAACTACTCAAATAAAGAAACAAGAAGATTTAAATAACCGTATTAATGAATTAGAAAAGCTTGTGCAAGAATTGTATAATAAAATAAAATAAGTAAAAGCGTTGGACTAATTAGTTTAGTTCAACGCTTTTATTTTTTATATAATTTTAGAATAGAAACATTGAAGGGAGGATACTCTCATTGGAAGATAAACAATTAAAATCTTTGAAAATGCCTGGTCTAGAAGATCGGTATTTAATTTAGCTCACAGTACAAGAATTAGAAAATTTAATTCAAAGAATAGAGCATGAAGGCGGTATTGCTTATAAGCAAGATATTTTTAATGGAGATTACGATAGTCTGAGTAATACTCCTGATTTATCTATTTATGCTAAAAAAACCGAGATACCTACTAATTTTATTACTTTAGGACAATTAGATACTCGCAGTAATGAAATTAAAAATAGTTTAATTGGTACTGACAAGGATATTGAAACATCTAATACAATTAAAGGAGCTATTAAAGCTGCTCAAAATTTTAGTAATAAAGCATTATCTGACGCGAAAGAATATGTTAATCAACAAACTACAAGTGATAAATTACCAAAAGCTACTACAGAACAATTTGGTGTAGTTAAAGTAGGTCAAGGCCTTAAAATTAGCTCCACTGGTACATTAATAGCAACTGGTGAAGGTGTTACAGCCAGTGCTGTTGAATGGGATAATGTTATTAATAAGCCATAGGCTGATGAAATTGAAAACGATTAGTATTATTTAACTTTAGTTAATACTTTAGGAGCGGTCGCTCTTTCTAATAATTATAATGATTTAAATAATAAACCCGATTTAAGTATATACGCCGAAAAAAGTGCTATTCCAGATTTATATGAATTACCAGTAGCAACTACAGAGACACTTGGTGGTGTAAAAATTGATGGTAAAACAATTACAATAAAAGATGGTGTTATAAAAGCACAAGATGCCGGCGCCAAAATTACATGGCGAAAATGGACAGAATAAGTTTGAAATTGATAACTTATTTATTA
>ULRP01029233.1_pt1 | contig 14240 bp, 10 predicted proteins | sample 1955521 | NCBI WGS metagenome assembly ULRP01 (sample SAMEA4835685, study PRJEB28245) | human gut metagenome | biome: gut microbiome; material: fecal sample | place: Denmark | collected 2008
GTCATCTGGTTTTTATCCCACTGTAAGACTGTAACGATAAGAAAAGAACATCTCCGCATCAGTAGACCGATCATAGCGAAAGTCACATCCCTTGGTACTGCTCCTTGCAGCAATCAGCTTGCCATGATGATCGTACAGATCATTATGAACAAATCTCTCAAATACTATGGCTCCCTTTCCATCTATGGCGAAGCAATCCCTATCGCCTGTGCCGGAATTATCACAAAAGTAAATCAGGTATTTCTATCTCTGATTATCGGTATATCACAAGGCTTACAGCCAATCACCAGCTATAACTACGGTGCAGGAAAATACAAACGGGTAAAGTCTGCCTATCTGTTCGCCTCTACCTGTGGATTTGTGATCGCGCTCATTGCGTTTCTATTATTCCAGTTTGTGCCAAGGCAGATCATATCCATTTTCGGAAATGGCTCCGAAAGCTACTTCCAGTTTTCGATCAGCTATTTTCGTATTTTTCTGTTCTTTACGTTTATAAACTTTATGCAGCCGATCACTTCGAACTTCTTTACATCGATCGGCAAACCGAAAAAAGGAACATTCCTGTCATTAACCAGACAGATCCTGTTCCTTCTTCCATTATTAATTATTCTGCCGCTTTTTATGGGTATTGATGGCATTATGTATTCCGGCCCTATCGCCGATGGACTTGCCGGAGCGGTCGCCATCTTCATGGTCTTTAACGAATTCCGCACCAGACCTTTCCGCTAAAGAGGTTGTTGTTGTTCAACCTCTACTTTTTGCCATGATATTTTGGCTCTGCTGGTATGGACATATACAAAGACCGTTCCGTTTTCTGCTCGGATTTGCACGCTTATTGCCAGCAGTCGCCCAAACTCACCCTTACGGGTTCAGACATGGGCTTGGTGCTGACAGCTAGTGCAAACCTCACAACGAAAACTTCACTGATGTCTTATGTATATATCCATACCAGCAGAGCCAAAATATCACAACTATAAATAACACAAGAATCATCAACAACCTCTTGTTTACTCACACATCGGGAAACGGACAATAAATCGGGTGCCGATCTCCGGACGGGATACGACCTGGATCGTGCCGGAGTGAGCATCGACGATCCATTTGGCTATGGAAAGTCCCAGGCCGGAACCGCCGGTCTCGCTGTTTCTCGCTTCGTCCGATCGGTAGAATCGTTCAAAGATATGAACGACATCTGACGACTCCATTCCGATGCCCTCATCCTGAATCATATAACTGACATAACCGGATTCCAGCATAACTCCTAATGTAATATCCGCACCATCCGAAGAATACTTTGCCGCATTCTGTACAAAGATCCGGATGGACTGTTTGATCATGGCTATATCACCTGTCATATATGCAGGATCTGTTCCACGAAACAGATAGCGGTGCTTCTCATCGATCATCTGGGATTCCTCCCAGACCTCACTGACCATCTGATTCAGATCCAGTTTCACTTTATTCAGAGTATTTCTTCCGCTGTCACCCCGCGCAAGGAACAGAAGCTGTTCTACCAGCTCCTTCATGTGCTGGGACTCATTCTTAAGGGCTTCGATGGATTCTGTCAGAACCTTTTCATCCTCTTTTCCCCATCGATCCAGCATATTCACGTATCCCTGGATCACAGCAATAGGTGTCCGAAGCTCATGTGATGCATCCGATACAAACCGTACCTGCCGCCTTTCGTTTTCCTTCATATTCCGAAGCAGGTTATTCAACGCGATCTCAATACTTTTCAATTCCTTGTCTCCGGTATGGACTCCCTGTTCGGCATCATCCGGAGAAATATGTGATATTGCCTGTTCCAGATGATCCATCTGATTCTGGTCAAATGTCTTTGCAGACTTCTTATCGGAACGTTTCTTCTGATCCTCCATACCATTTTGCTCAAATGACATCTTACTGATCTGATCTGCCTTTACCGCCAGATCATTTAACGGCTTCAGCTTTCTTCTGACAACAGAAGTCCGGAATAACGCAAAGAACAACACAAATCCTTCTGCCGATAACAGTATGATTCCCGGTACAGCTACCAGATCCCTTACATCCCGGAAATCATATGCATATGATTTCCGGTCATTTCCATCGATCACATATTCCAGTGTATGCTTTTCTTGATTGACATTAAAATAATAATGCTCACCTGTTACCTGATCCGGAAGCTTTGTGGTACACCAGTACATCCAGGTTCCCATAATAAGAAAGGCAATGATAATATTGATTCCTATTACATTGCCTACTTCCTTCAGCCAGAAGCTGATATTTATTTTTCTGGCGATCGAGGTCATCCTCTTATTTTCATTCATCCGTGATACCTTTTCTTATACATTCTTTCAATCTTGCTCTTGTTTCTGCATCTACCCTTATCATCAGACCGTATACTCTATCCCGTTACACCTTCCTATGATTCCCTGATCACATAGCCTACGCCTCGTACCGTTGTGATCAGCTTGATACCGAACCGGTCATCGATCTTCGTACGCAGATACCGGATATATACATCTATGATATTTGTCTCACCGACATACTCATAACCACAGACAATATTCATCAGCTTTTCCCGATCCATGACGATATTCTTATTCTCCATCAGAGTATGCAGCAGCTCAAATTCCCGATTGGTAAGCTCCACCGGTTCTCCCGCCACCATAACCTCATGCCGGTCGGTATCCAGGCTGACCCCATGGATCTCTAGCTTATGTGTCTCCTGCCGGTCGGTGCTTTTCCGCTTCAGCGCTACACGGATACGAGCCAGAAGTTCTTCGATCGCAAATGGCTTCGTAATGTAATCATCCGCTCCCGCATCCAGCCCGGACACCTTGTCCATTACCGCATCCCTTGCAGTAAGCAGCAGGATCGGAACATTATTTCCTTCTTTACGAATACGGCGAAGGACCTCCAGACCATTTAGCCTTGGAAGCATAACATCCAGCACGATCAGGTCAGCATGTTCTGATAGTGCCAGATCCAGACCTGTCCGCCCGTCAAATGCCTTTATTACTTCATAGCCTTCATGAACCAATTCCAGCTCTACAAATCTGGCAATCTTTTCTTCATCCTCTACAATCAAAATCTTCCGGCTCATCTCTACTCCTTGTTGTGACAATTTATTTTAAGGGAGTATCTTGAGTACCTATGTCCATATTCTGACATACTATTATTCCGCAAGACGCTCTCGCTCTGTTGCTCATGTAGCGGTTCTAACCGCTCCACTCCGTGGATCGCTAAGTACCGACATTCGCAAAAGCTTGCTGCATAATAGTATATCAGAACATGGACAATGTATTTTCGTTTCATGCCCCTTAAAATAAATCTGTGTATTGTAAATTAATCTCTCACATTAGTTCTTGTTAATGTCTGTCTTAATAGTTTCTACCGTATCCGCAACCTTGTCGCAGGCACTGTTCAGGTCTACATTGATATTGTCGATTCCTGCAAAATGGTATCTGCATTCACAGAATAAACCGACCACTAATAATGGGATCGTGATCCAGAATGCGAAGATAATTGCAAGTATCAATACCAGAACAGGTACATTCACCATAGTGCTGCCGCGTCTTTCTATGATGAACTTGGAATCAACGCTTTTCTTCAAAAGTCTTCCACACCAGGAAAAGAACTGATCCATCATCTGACCAAAGGTCTTTTTATTGCAGTCTCTGGTATATTCCTGCTGTGCCTGTTCGAATTCTGTTGATGTCTGCTGTGCCTGTTCCGTCGTGTAATCGGTTACTTCCGGTGCTTTTACCTTACCTTTCTTTTCCAGATAAATGATCGCATCCAGCACATCATAATTATTTGCTTCTAATGCCTCCTTGGCTTCCTCATAGCTGACACCTGTTTTTTCTCTTAACTTTTCTACTTTTTCTAAATTATCCATATCTTTTTCCTTCTTTCTCTATTCTCTCCTCAGCTGATGGTATTACTATACCAACCACGAATTAATCTAAAATAGGAGAAAGATTAAAATCAGATTAAAAATCTGACCATTTTATTTTAAAGCTGCTTTTTCGATGGAATAACTGTCAATCAGCTCATCCTCTGCCGTATAGATAGATACGCTTGCGGTTAACTCTTTTATACTTGCCGGATCTGTTACATCACACAGAAGCTTTCCATATGTATGCCCAAGAGCCTCTGTCATATAGGATGGTTCTTCGTCCGTTCCATTTACAAGGATAGTGTCAAATGTTGCCTGAATTAATTCATCTGTCTTATTATAGATTTCAAATGCCAGGCAAGTCTCTGCATCTTCACCCTCTCCGTCAGTCTCTATACCTGTATATGCAATGGTAATCTTATCATTATCAAACACCTGAACTGCACCATCCTTTAATGTAAAGCTCTGATCACCCGAAGCTTCTGCCTTACCAGATAAAGGAACATCCCTAACCTCATAATGTCCAACTGTTTCTCCCGCATCGTTGTCAATAAAAAGTATACCATTCAATACGGAAACTGCTTTATCACACTCAATCATACACACATCTTCTTCTGTTGCATTTGCTTCCAGTTCAGGACCAAACAATGGCTGTATCGTCTCTCCGTTAATTGCTACATCCCCAAAATAAATATTAACAGGATCACCCGTCTTATTGGAAACAGTAAACGTCATACCATCAGCTTCCTTGTCATATCCTGTATATGTAAGAGTCACTTTGTCATTATCTAGCACAATGACAGTTACATTCTCCTCTTCTGTTGATGATTCTGTCTTTTGTTCCTTTTTTCCACAACCACACAGACTTGCAAATACACACAAGCCAGCTGCCAGAATATAATGTCTTCTTTTCATAATAATTCATCCTCCACATTTCTATCAAAACCGGGGTACACCACTTCTATCTGATGCGCCCCGATTTTTCACATATTATTTTTTTATTTTGACCTTAGTATAACTGCTCCATGCAGAATATGTCTTTTTCGAACCTGACTTCTGATAAGAACGTATTCTGACATAATATGTCTTTCCCTTTTTCAATTTCTTAATTACTGCTTTATCGGAAGATTTAACTATATTTGTCATCTTTGTCCCTTTTGCAAAAGTCTTGCCGGTAGAATACTGAATTTGATAACCGGAAATCTTCTTCTGCTTTTTCCACGTTACTGAAAGCTTTCTTCCCTTCTGGTTCGCAATCTTTAACTTAGTTGGTGCAGTCAGACGAAGGATCTTCTTTTCTTTACTAACCGCCTTTGCCGTCTGTCCGTTCACAGATTTATAAGATTCTATTCTATAACTATAAACTGTGCCATGCTTTGACTTCACTGTTGAATCTGTATAAGTAGTCTTCGAAGCGCCCTTTACTATCTTAATCTTTTTCCACGACTTAGAACCTGAATTTTTACGATAAACAACATAACCGGTAGCATCAGAAACCTTCTTCCATGTAAGTTTGACACCTGTTGCTTTGTTTTCCACCTTGGAAATAGTTGTCTTATTTACCGTGATTATTGCAGGTACATCACCCGGCTCCGTCTTACCGCTGTCGCCCGGTTTTGTCTCACTTCCGTCGCCCGGCTTTGTCTCGCTTCCGTCTCCCGGCTTTGTCTCACTTCCGTCTCCCGGTTTCGTCTCACTTCCGTCTCCCGGCTTTGTCTCACTTCCGTCGCCCGGCTTTGTCTCGCTTCCATCTCCCGGCTTCGTTTCGCTTCCGTCGCCCGGTTTTGTCTCACTTCCGTCATCTTTCTTTGCTTCTGTTATCGTAAATGTAGCAGTTTCCTTACAAGATGGATTATACTTTGGATAAATGCTGATCTTCACAATACCCGGTTTAAGCATATTAACGGTTCCACTTTCATCTGTCAAATTACTGACTGTTGCGATACTTGTATCTGAAGATTCCCATACCATCTCGCTATTCTGATTGGTCGTATCAGATTCAGATGAATAGGTCTGATTTCTTAACAGGAACTTGAGCTTCGTACCTGTATCATATCTAGACTCATAATTGGTATAATAATAACCATTATCTGCAGATCCATACCAGTAAACGGCAAAAGACTTAACAACATATTCCGTATGCGACTGACCGCATTTTGAACATGTTAATACCACTGATGCATCTGATGCATTTGTAGCACTCACCTGATAGCTATGCCCTAACACAACATTTTTTACTGTATAGTCTGACAGATCATTTATGTTGATCTGATAGAACTGCAATATTTCATTTTTCCATGTATACCAGACCAACTTATCTCCCGCAAGAACAGGAACGCAGTCTGACAGATCGCCGGCCAGACTATAGATAGCTCCGACCTGATTTCCGTTTCCATCGATCTTCGTGTAATATACGGAAGAACCTCTATGCCATAACAGCATATAACTGTTTGTTCCAATCTTCACAAACTGCGGTGTATCAGTCGTACCCTGACCCGCTGTATAATTGGTTATCTTGTTTACTTTCACCGCATCTGTACTCTTAGATACAACACCTACAAATATATCCTGACCTGCTGAATATTTGGCGGTACTGTCAATATCAACGCTTCCTGCCGTCAGATATGCAGTATCTGATATCTCAAATCCGCCAACCGTCGCTCCCGTATAATTATCTCCTGATTTTCCCTCAAATGTCATAATATCTGTTGCCTTGCAGGTAGAAAAAAAATCGGTGAATCCATTGGAAGTAACTACAGACGGATACCTTACCAGAACGATAGATCTCGGATGTGCATCTCCATGATCAACCGCAACGATCTTACCATTCTCCATCTGAATAAACTGATTAAATGAATGACTGACATAACCAAAACTTACATTCATAACTTTTGTATATGAATCTGTGATCTTCATCGCAGATGTATCTACCTGAATCGTTACATTCGCCTGATGGTTATAACCGTCTTTCTTTGACTTATACATTTCATGAGATGTACGGATCATCAGATAATCCCCATAAGCCGCCATTCTTGCAGAGCCGGCATCAAATGGGACTGTCGTATTTTCTCCATACAGTCCACAGGAAGCTACCCGGTTCCAGTCCTTTGTATATTTTGTGATACGATACACTTCTACACTATCCGACTCGTTCTTATTTGTCTGACCGGAAAGAATATAATAATTCCCATTCATCTCATAAAATCCACCAAATAAAGGAAGTTCCTGCGGAACAATCTTCCGTCCGGTGATCGTAAAAGACGAATCAAAATATTCAACGACATAACCGTTGGCATCAGCCCCAGCCTGTACCCGCATATAAGTTCCATTCTCATATGTAAGATATGATCGGATCGGCTTTGCCCACTGACTATACTCATAGTTTTGATCTTCGATATTATCTCCTGTATAAGTTGTACAAGCAACCTCTGCCGCCTGTACCTGCTGTCCTCCACCAAGGCGGCCTGTTATTCCACCGGAAAGAATTCCTGCTGCCACTGTAAATCCGGTCACTACAGCAATGATGCTTTTCTTTAACCCCTGTACACCTTTTGTCATATGCCTCTCTCCTTTATAAAACTAATTACATCCTGCTCCATTTTCTCTCAATCTATCATAGCATCTGCAATGTGCCTTATTGCACATTGTGTTTCCCTAAAAAACAAAACCGCACCCCATATATCCTATACAACCGCCAAAGCCCGATATAAACACGAAACTTGGTTCATTGCTTATACACAATAAGAATATACAGTGTGCAGTCTTGTTATTTTTTATTCTTCCGTCTTCTGTTCGTCTAACACTGTAATGTCAATACCCAGCTCTTTGAGCTGATCCTCATCCACATAATCCGGAGCATTTGTCATCAGGCAAGATGCATCCTTTACCTTAGGGAACGCGATCACATCACGAATAGAATCCTGCTTTGCCATAAGCATAACCAGACGATCCAGACCATAAGCCAGTCCTGCGTGAGGTGGTACTCCATATTTGAATGCGTCTAACAGGAAACCAAATCTTTCATACGCCTGTTCCCTTGTAAATCCAAGACATTCAAACATCTTCTCCTGAATATCATCCTGATGGATTCTGACAGATCCACCACCAATCTCGTTACCATTTAATACAATATCATAAGCCTTTGCACGAACCTTACCCGGATCTGTATCAATGATCGCCAGATCCTCTTCCATCGGCATAGTAAATGGGTGGTGCATAGCTGTGAACCGATTCTGTTCATCTGACCACTCAAGAAGTGGGAATTCCGTTATCCACACAAATTCAAATACATTCTTATCAAGCAGTCCCATCTGTTCTGCGAGATGGCAACGAAGTGCTCCAAGAGTGTCCCATACAACCTTGTTCTTATCTGCTGCAAATAACAATAAGTCTCCCGGTTCACCGGAAAGTGCTGCTACGATATTGTTCATCTCATCTTCAGTCATGAACTTTGCAAATGACGACTTGTAAGTGCCATCTTCATTAATTGCGATATATGCAAGACCCTTTGCTCCGTATGTCTTTGCAAATTCAACCAGAGCATCGATCTTCTTACGAGGCATAGCGCCCTGTCCCTTTGCATTGATACCACGGACAGATCCGCCATTTTCAAGTGCACCTGTAAATACGCCGAATCCACAGCCTTTAACAACATCGCTGATATCCTTTAATTCCATACCAAAACGAAGATCCGGCTTATCAGATCCGAAACGATTCATTGCTTCGATCCATGTCATACGACGGATTGGAAGCTGTACATCTACATCCAAAATCTCCTTGAATAACTTTGCAAGGAGTCTTTCATTTACATCTATAACATCATCCACATCTACGAAGGATAATTCCATATCCATCTGTGTGAATTCCGGCTGTCTGTCTGCACGAAGATCCTCATCACGGAAGCATCTTGCGATCTGGAAATAACGATCATAACCGGAACACATCAGAAGCTGCTTGTAGATCTGCGGAGACTGTGGCAGTGCATAGAATGTACCCGGATGGATACGGCTTGGTACGAGATAATCTCTTGCACCCTCCGGTGTTGACTTACATAACATAGGTGTCTCGATCTCAAGGAAGCCTTCATTTGCCATGAACTGTCTGGCAATGGTCATAACCTTGCTCTTCATAACCAGATTTCTCTGAAGATCCGGTCTTCTCAGATCCAGATATCTGTATTTCAAACGTAATTCTTCTTTTGTCTTACTGTTCTCCTCAATCGGGAACGGAGGTGTCTCAGCCTCTGATAAGATACGAAGGGAAGTTGCTACAACCTCGATATCTCCGGTTGTCAGATTCTCATTTACCGCACCGGCACGCTTACAAACTGTACCTTCGATTGCTGCTACATACTCGCTCTTAAGCTTTGTTGCCTTCTCAAAGCACTCGCTTCCGCATTTGGATTCCTCAAATATGATCTGAAGAATACCGCTTCTGTCTCTGAGATCGACAAATATAATTCCACCTTTATTTCTGCTCTTCTGAACCCAGCCCATTACGGTTACTTTCTGTCCTTCAAGAGCGTTTGAAACCTCTGCACATCTGTGGGAACGCTTCAGTCCCTGCATTGATTCTGCCATTTTTCTATATCCTCCTGTGGTTCTTATCTTTCTTCTAATACACTTGCAAGCTGATCCAGCGCGATCTCGGTCTGCTCGCCCGTTTCCATATTCTTGATACGACCGGTATTGGTCTCTAATTCATTATCACCAATAATGATCGTGTATCTCGCATTTAATTTATTTGCATATTTCATCTGCGCCTTTACACTTCGATTCATATAATCTGTCTCTACGATATAACCTGCCAGACGAAGATCATATACCAGCTTATAAGCTTTTGCCTTTGCGGAATCACCCATGATACCGACATATAAGTCGATCGGTTTTTCCGGTGCGAGATTGATATTTTCTTTCTCAAGGAAATATAGGATTCTTTCAATTCCCATACCGAATCCAACAGATGGCTGTGCCTCTTTTCCATCAATCTCATATACCAGATTATCGTATCTTCCTCCACCGCATAAGGTGAAGCCCTCTTTATTCACAAATTCAAATACTGTTTTTGTATAGTAATCCAGACCACGAACGATTCCGGTGTCAACCTCAAACGGAATCTCAAGCTCTGTCAGAAGTCTCTGAAGCTCCTTAAAATGAGCATCGCATTCTTCACACAGATAATCAATCGTTCTTGGGGCATCCTTTACGATCGCCTTACAGCCCGGCTCCTTACAGTCAATAACACGAAGCGGATTTTTAACCATACGTTCCTTACAGGTATTGCAGAGTCCCTCTTCATGCCCTTTCAAATAGGAGATCAGTGCATCATTGTACACCTTCTTACATTTTGGACATCCGATACTGTTGATATGCAGCTTCGCATCTGACAGACCGATCTGCCTGATGAGAGTTGATACCAGTGTCATAACCTCAACTTCTGCCATTGGATTTGGAGATCCGACAAACTCAACACCGAACTGGTGATGCTGACGAAGTCGTCCGCTTTCCGGCTTCTCATAACGGAATGCCGGTGTGATATAGAACATCTTGACCGGCTGTGGTTCTGCATATAATTTATTCTCAACATAAGCACGGATCGCACCTGACGTACCTTCCGGCTTCAATGTGATACTTCTTCCACCCTTATCAACAAAGGTGTACATTTCTTTCTGTACTACATCGGTCGTCTCTCCAACACCACGCTGGAACAACACCGTATGCTCAAATACCGGTGTGATCACTTCCTTTATATTGAATTTCTCACACAGATTTCTTGCCATTGCTTCTACCTGTGTACGTGTTCTCATCTTGTCACCGAACCAGTCACTGGTTCCTCTTGGTGCCTGAGTTATCATATTCCATCCTCCATCTATTGTTCATATTTTTATACTATACATCAACTGATCTGTGATTTATAGCTTCCTTTTAAAATTGACTGAACCTCATCTAAAATATCGGTTGTATTTATAATTCTCTGAAATGCGAGAAATACATTCATGTCAAAATGCCGCACTTCATCGATCACCATCAATAATGCAGTCTTTGGTTCAAATGCTTTCCGGTATGCACGATCACTTATGAGCGCGACAAACACATCACATACACGAATGATCCTTGCTCCGATCGGGATCTCATCTCCCTGAAGGCAGAACGGATAACCGGAGCCATCGTAGTTCTCATGATGATACAGGATAATATCCGCAATATCATCTCCGTAGCCTTCTTTTTTTACGATATCCGCTCCAAGCTTCGCATGGAGTCTCACATAACGCATTTCCTCAATCTTCATGGAATTGCCACGACCATAGATATATGGTGTAATACGAAGCTTTCCGATATCATGGATCATTCCGGCAACCGCAATCTTATGGATCTCATCTTCTGACAGCCCCAGTTCTCTGGCAAGCTCCGACGACAACCGGCTGACACACATTCCATGACGGATGGCATCATTCAGATCCTGTTCATAGTATTCAATTTCTTTATCTATGTCTAAGTTTATAACTTTATCTGTCATTTTGCAAACGCCTGCTTTTTTCTGTCAATCATTTCATCAATTCTCGCGATATAATCGTCTACACTCTTACAATTTTCCACACGATCGATTCGGGTTCCTGTAATCATCTCTCCAGTAACCGGATCCGAATCACCTTCCCTGCGGATCAGCTTACTGGAGCTTCCCGCACCGATTCCTATAATGTCTGTCCGTTCCTCCATGATCAGGATATTATAGAGACATTCCAGTCCATGTCTTGCATATCCGACATTTTCCAGATTGCCGGCCATATTCTTCTGTCTGTACAGATAATATGGTGCAAGACCCAGTTCCTCTGCTGCCTGACCGACCAGTGATAACTGCTCGTCCACATCACCTGCAAAGCTGTATTTGTCCATCTCCTGTTTCAGATGTGCTGCCCGTTTGATCGCAAGGGTGTGAACCGTAAGGCTCTCCGGTGCAAGCTTCTTCACTTTTTCCAGCGTCCGCTTCACCATCTCTGCATCTTCACCCGGAAGACCTACGATCAGATCCATATTGATATTATCAAAGCCTGCTTCTCTGGCTCTCTTAAATGCTTCTTCTGCCTGCTCCGGTGTATGTGCTCTTCCGATCAGCTTCAGTGTCTCTCCGTTCATCGTCTGCGGATTGATACTGATACGACCTACGCCATGAGCTTTCATCACCTGCAGCTTATCTGCCGTCGTACTGTCCGGGCGTCCTGCTTCGATCGTATATTCCCGAACCTGCGACAGGTCAAAATGCTTCTCGATCATGTTGCACAGACGGTCCATCTGCTCCGCACTGATCGAAGACGGCGTACCGCCACCGATATAAATGGATACCAGTTTCTTCTCTGTATAACTTGCTGCGACATACTCCATTTCCTTTTCCATTGTATCCAGATAAGCATCGACCTTATCCTTATAAACACCGATCGGATAAGAGGTAAAGGAGCAGTACAGACATCTCGTCGGGCAAAATGGTATGCCGATATACAGGCAGTATTCATTCCGCTCGTCGATCGTCTCAATGATCGCTTTCTCACGTCTGGCAATCTTCACACAGGCATCTGCCTTTTCCAGGCTTGCCACATAAGTCTCCTGATACAGCTTCCGTATCTCCTCATCTGTACATCCACGTTCTACCGCTTCCATTGCAATCTTCACCGGACGTACTCCGGTCAGACTTCCCCATGGAAGAACCCTTCCGGTTCTTTCTGACAGCATCCGGTACATGGCACGCTTCAGAATATTACGGAATACCTTTCTGTCATGATAGTCCTGATCGATCACGATATCCGGTTCCACATCCAGACCGCCGTCCTTCATCCAGATTTTTGTCTGATCTTCTGCAAATTCTGCCACAAGTGTTGCAGTAATATCCGCACCAAGTTCAGGCTTCTTCTCTATATTTTCCGGGGTAATAATCTTCACACCCATATAAAACGCCATGAGAATTACTCTCAGGTCATTATTATAATCTTCTACATTCTGAATCAGACAAATCATGCCAATCTAGTTCCTTATCGTTATTTATGAAAAAAATGGATTGAACTTCTTTTCTCTGCCAATCCTTGAAGTTCCGTTGTGTCCCGGATACACGGCTGTTTCCTCCGGCAGTACAAGTAGCTTCGTCTCGATCGCCTCTAACAGATCCTGTTCATTTCCGGTTGGAAAATCCGATCTGCCAACCGATGAGGCAAATAATGTATCTCCGGTAAACAGCAGATGTCCTTCTGCAAAATAATAACACATTCCACCTACCGTATGTCCCGGCACACTGATACATCGTACTACAGTTCCAAGAACTGCAACCTCCTGTCCATCCTGCAGATAAATATCTGCTGACGTCTCAAGTGGATGACCAAACATTGCAGACAGATTTCCTGTCCTGCTCTCAAGTACCTGCTTCTCGTCCTCGGAAGCATATGCTTTTACTCCTGTCAGCTTTCTCAGATCATCCAGCGCCCCGATATGATCATAATGTCCGTGTGTCAGGAAAATGCCAACACAGGTAAGTCCCGCATCTGTCAGACTCTTATAAATAAAATCTGCATTATCCGCCGGATCAACCACGATTGCTTCCTTTGTTTCTTGATTACTTACGATATAACAGTTGGTTCCCAAATCACCCAACTGATATAATTTCACTTCTAATTCTGCCATTCGGATCTCCTATCCCACTGTTCTCTCTATATCAATAATACTGTCAACATTTCGAATCTTTGCAATGATCGCGTTCAACTGATCGACCGATTTGATCGAGAAGCTGATCGTGATTGTCGCCTTACCTTGCTTACTTGTCCGGCTGTTGATACTGTTAACACTGATATTAGCCTCACTTAAGATCTTCGTGATATCAAAAAGGATTCCGCTTCTGTCATCTGCATAGATATTAATCTCTGTCAGGTAAGTATTATCTGCAACCGCATCCTGCTGCCATTCTGCATCAATGATCCTGTTTCTGTCTTCCTCACTCATGCAGAGCACATTTACACAATCTGTACGATGGATCGAGATACCTCGTCCTCTGGTAATAAATCCGATGATCTCATCACCCGGTACCGGCGAACAACACTTGGAGAAACGAACTGCTACATCATCTGCACCCTTTACGATGATTCCTCCCTGCCCGTGGGACGAATGAGGTGTCCGCTTTAATGCATATGCTTCCAGAATCTCCTTATCATCCGGCTGTTCCGTATGATCCTTGTTATATTCTTCGATCAGTTTATTGACAACCTGACCTTCTTTGATTCCACCATGACCGACTGCCGCCATCGTAGCTTCCCAATCGGCAAAATTATATTTCTTATAAACACGTTCCTGATATTCCGGCTTGGAATACAGGGAATAATCAAGCC
>ULRP01095410.1_pt1 | contig 14240 bp, 7 predicted proteins | sample 1955521 | NCBI WGS metagenome assembly ULRP01 (sample SAMEA4835685, study PRJEB28245) | human gut metagenome | biome: gut microbiome; material: fecal sample | place: Denmark | collected 2008
GGTGTGGCTGCCGTTCCGACGCAACTGAGAAAGCACCTTCTGCGCCTCATCCGGGCGCACAAAGTTGTCCGCCAGAATATGCTTTACGTTCTGCACGCCCTGCTCGATGATCTCCTCATCGTCCGAGCTGCAATACTGCCCCAGCAGAAACTCCAGCACATAGACCGGTACGTTGGCACCTTCCTTGATCTTTTTGGTCAGATCCTTACGGACGATACGACCATCAAAGTTTTCCCGCAGTTTCCGGCGCAGTTCTTCCCGGTTTCCCTCTGCTGCCTGATCCATCATTAGCATACGGTGTACCCGCCTTCCTTTTTGTTAGAATCCAAAGCCAAAATCGTCTGCAAAAGCAATATCCATCATCACCGGATGGCGCCACTGTTCCAGACCTGTATCCTCATCATAGACCACAAGATAATACTGCTTATCCTTGTCGTACTTCTTGTTCTTAAAGGTAAAACGCAGCCGGAAAATACGCTTTTGTGCGCTGAGCTCCCGGTTGTCTGCCACATAGGTGTTTTCGTTGGAGATCTTCTCGTTGTCCTCCGAGATAAAGAACACCCGGTACTTTGCCGGTTTCACAGTATCGCTGACGGCTTCCGACTGGACAAAATCCATGGAGGTGATCAGATTCGTGATCTTGTGGAGAATGCTGACCAGTGCGATCTCTGCGTTCTTGGTCTCCTGATGCCCACGCTCCATCTTGATATCCAGCACTGGCACCAGCATCTCCTGCGGCGAGGAACCGCCGTGGACGTAGTTGGCACCACCCCCGGCAACCTTGAACATGTTGCTGCTGACCGGGTAGGAAACCACCTTGGCATCCTGATTGCCCAGTACTGCGCCCATGCTCATGTGCCCGATGCCGTCATCCTGAAGCGGAGCAGCAGACACCACAAAGCGGCGATTGACAAAAGCATTTTCCATGCTCTTGCCTGCGATCTTCTCGCTCTCGGACAGCTTATCCCGCTTATAGATAAAGCCGTGGTCTGCCGTTACGATAAAGTGATGTGTGTTTCCGCTGCCATTGATGCGGCGGATCAGATCCATGATCTCCTGCACGGCTTCCTCACAGGCATTGAACACCTCATCCTCGGTGTTGGGCTTGTCACCACGGGCATCGATCTGATTGTGGTACACGTAGATGACCTGCCGCTTGGTAAGGACATCCCGCAGGTCTGCCACCTTCATGCTCTTGATCTCGTCAAACTGGATACAGACACTGTCCGGCACATAGCTTTGCAGCACCTGCTGACGCCCTGCCAGCGTATCACAGAGGGTGCCATCCACCAGAACCTGAAAGTCATCGGTCATTTCCAGCGTGCGGTGCGGGAGAAGCGCAGCCATGCCCAGCCGGGTGTAGGAGGGCAGCACGCCCAACTGCACGTTCAATTGCGCCGAGCACTTGGGGTCATCCTGCATCCGGGCAAAAAGCTCCTGCCCTACCTCATACCGCATAGCATCGGAGATAATGACCACGGTGCGTTCCTTGGCGTAGCGCAGGTTGGCGTTGTAGAAATCCCGCTGCAAGGGCAGCACCGACAGAGCCTCCTCCTGCTGGAGGGCCTCGTTCCATGCCGGGAGAAGGGTGGCGAGATATTCGTTGGTGTAGATGTTCTCCACCAGTTCCCGCAGCGGTTCAAAGGCTTCGGTGTTTTCCAGCTTGTCGTAATAGAAGTAGAACTTCCTGTACTGCTGGTCTATCTGATGATCTGCGGACAGATACCGGTCCACAATGGCTTTGAAGCCCTCGGCGCTGCGATAGTTTGCCGCCTGCACCATGCAATAGGCGCTTTGCAACAACCGGTATGTCTTGTCGGTCTTTCTGCCAAAGTGCATCTTGGCACGCTTTTCGCAAACCTCCGGGATGGTCAGCTCGTTGAGCTTTGCCCCGGTATCCTCGGCAAGGAGCCGCCCCATCAGCCACTTGACCAGCACCTGATCCACCGCAAGGAAGGTATCGCACTCCACCAGATCATCGGCACGGCAGCCGGAGAACGCCTGATAGACGTTCAGCCCCTTTGCCACATGATCCGAAAGTTCATCGTACTTATCCCGGTAGAGGACACTGTTCATCAGGCTGTCGAGGAAGGCAATGATGTTGCCTGCCTTGTAGGACACAAAGGACTTCCACGCCGCAGGCAGCTCCGTCTGCACATAGCGGGCGGTATAGGTGACGAAAAGGGTCACCAGCAGCCGTTCCAGCGTAGGCTTTACGTCCGTATAGCCAAAATGCTGCTCGCACAGCCGCCAGAAGGACGGCAGCAGGTCGTACTGTTCAAACTGCTGCAAGTAGGCATTCTCCGCAAGACTACTCTCGGTGAGCACGACACGCACCACCTCTTCAAAGGAGCAGGTGCGTGCTTTGCAGATGGCGCTGAGCAGCCCGGTGAGGATGTTCTCCTCGTTGAAGTTCTCGATCTCCAGATCGTAGAATCGCTGGGTGCGCTTTTTGTCGGCAAAGAACTTGATGTGTTTTTCGAGGATAGGCTTATACTTTTCCTCAATGCCAAGGTCTACCGACAGCAGTGAGGCACGGTCGGCAAAGAACCGCCGGGAGTACAGCAGGGTGTCCTCCAAGTGGTTTTCCCGCACATCGGGCTTGGGGAACGGGGCGTAGACAAGGTAATTGGTGGTGGTGTCCACCCGTTCCAGAAAGTATTTGGTATAGAACTGGTTATCGGGCTGGAGGCGGTAAATCTTTGCATTTTCCAGCTCCACATTTTCCAGATCCTCGGCAAAGTCTGCCTTGTCATCGTACCAGAACACCAGCTTGCGGGTATCGCCCACAAATTCCGCATTCAGGCGGTCTATGATTTGTTTTAAGTTTAGTTCAGCCATATATGTTCTCTCTTACAAATCCATAACATTCAAATACTGATAAAGACTATAAAGTCTTTTTATCAATGTATCATAGAGCTTTCTATAGTCATTAAACTCAGTAAGCATGAGCGTATCCAACGCATTATTCTTCAACTCATCCATTTTTTGCTGCGATAGCAAATGAGAAAAATAGTTTCTTAAATCATTTAGCGCATATAGTGGTCCGATGGTCCGGTCTGCTTTTTCGTCTTTGCTTGCGATTATTTGTTCAAGAAGTTTTCTGGTTTGAGTTCTGATTGCTTTAGGTGGATCTGCATTATAAATTACTTTATAAAGTTTTTTTAGACCATCACTATCAATACCTTCATTAAGAATTCCATCCATTAAATCTATATTTATTCTGATTTCTTTTTCTGTATAATGTAGCGGCTTTTGCAGTTTTTCCTTTTGTTCCTCGCACTCGTCTTGTAAGTGAAATAAACTAATCCCATATTTCTTTTGTACTCTGTGATAAAAAGATTCTTTCAATGCTAGAATACGTTTTTCAACAATTGGCTTGCTTGGAACGCAGTTCATCTGAGCTCGGTACAATTCTGTATCAACAATACAGTGGTCGGACTCAATGTTGTAAATATTAAGAAAATGCGCAGCGGCCTCTTCACTATCAATGGTATCTAAGTCGCCAAGAAACATTACAACCTTATCATTTTTGTTGATGCCAAAATGAACCAACCAGTCATACTCAAAACCGTCTGTTCCCTTTTTGGCAATACATCCATAACTCTCTGAAAAGAAGTCAAGCACATAGTCATCATCGTTATAGAAGGCACCCAATACTTTCCTTTTGAAGAATACAGGACAAGAATAACCTTCTGGATGTGTTGGGTCGAGATCAACATTTAGCCCCGGAATGCATAAGTCTCTAGAATCGTATTGCAAGTTCAATGTATGTGCCCATTCAAATCGTCTATTGTTCCTTATTGTTAACTTGCAAAAATTTCCATTTTGCGGCCTTTTATCATATGCCTTATAGATTTCTGCCGGAATTATTGGGCAAAGCTGCATTTCCCCGCACGCTGGGCATTTCATAACTGGGCACTCTGGTATTTCAATATGAACTGCGCCTATGGTAACCCTTACATCAGTAAAATCCATTTCCCGACATTTTCCGCATGGGCATTGAGTTTGATGTAAGGCCATTATGGCTTTTTTATCATATTTTTTCTCAAATTCCCTCAAATCCTTAAAAATCATATCCATAGGCCAATTCCTCTAACCCACTATTATTTCTTCTCTTTTGCCATAATGTTCTTGCTATCCGCCAGCACCTCGTAGAACTTGCCATCGGCGGCGGTCTGGAGCTTGCGGTAGTTCACCTTTACGCCGTCGTCGAGGTCCAGCGCAATGCGGGAAAGCGCCAGATGGCTGATCTTTTCGTCGTAGTCCCGGCACTCCTTCAACTGCTTGGTCAGCTTGTCCTTGCGCTTGGAGGCGGCAGCGGCTTCCCGGGCGTTGGTGGTGTGGTCCATCATGTCCTGCATCCGGTTGATCTCGGATTCGTACACACGCTGCATCTTGTGCAGGTAGTCCACACGCAGGGTGCCGATGGTATCCGGGGTGTAGCGGTGGAGATAGATCAACGCCTTGAAGCCGTTCTGCTTGCCGCTATCAAACAGCCAGTAGATGGGGCGCTTGCCGGAGCCGGTGACCGAGTAGGTCTGGCAGTGATCCTTGAAAAAGTCGTTCACAAAGTAGTTGCGGATGACCTCCCGGCTGGTGCTGCCCTTATTGCCCAATGCCTTGGCAATGTAATCCAGGTTTGCTTCCAGCGTATCCGCACCGTACACCACCTTCAGCCAGTCGCACAGGCGTGCGATGATGTCGTCCTCCAGATACTCCTCATCCGTAATGGGGATCACGTTATCCACATCCGGGGCAAAGGTGCACTGTTTTACGCCATCCTCGGTGCGGAGGTACAGTGCGCCCGGCGCACGCAGCAGACCCGGTGCACCCAAAACACCAGTTCCGGTCACAGCATTGCTGGCGTGGACAAACTTCTCTTCAAAGGGCTGGCCAGCCAGCACAAGCCCGGGCACATCCAGCGAGTAGCGGCCAAACATACAGCCCACGGCATAGCTGAGCAGGCTCTTGATGTCCCGCTGCAAGTCAGCCTTGCGCACGGTCACATCTTTCTCTTCCACTTCCGGGGTCAGTTCATCCTGCAAGCCGTAAATATCAATAAAAATGCGGTTCAGCTCTTCCTCGTTGGCTTTCAGTTTGTTAAAGCGTTCGTTACACTGGCCCTGCCACAGCAAATAGCAAATTTCCAGCGGGCAGCTTGCTTCTGGCAGGTAACCATAAAAGTAGTCCATAGCAGCAGCCGTACTGGTAGCATCCCATAAGCCTTTACTCATGTTCACAAGGGGGTGGGTGGTAAAGTCCCAAGAGGTTTCAAAGGAATCCCAATCTTCTTGAGATATCTCTATATTACTGTCCACGACATTTGTTACTTTATCTTTATTTTTCGAATTCACGTGACAAGGAACGCTTGCCACTTGACCCGGCATAAATTTAATCGTCGGTGAGATAAAACGAAATGCTTCCGCAGCAACTTTTGAATTCAAATTAGCGATGACATATTTCAAAAGTGTATGGTCAACTATAAATCCCATAGATCCTGCTGAGTCGAACAGAAATCCACCTTTCACATATCTAAAAGAGGCCGCATATGTACTAATTGCCGTCCATGTAAAGCCCTCCTTCAGTGCATACGTCCCATTATAGTTATGTGAGCGGATTCGTCCGGTTGCTTTATCTATATTATTTCTTATTTCGCTACCATCGTTTTCCCAGTTGACCACATATTCATTATTTCCATACCATTTTCGATAATTTCCGCCTTTTGTATATGGATACCATTTTTTATTCCATTTTTTTGTGGAAATTTCTGGCCACAGTCTTAAAAATCGGTCATTATCAGCCGGAGATAGTCCTTCTCTCGTTTCTCCAAAATCCGAAACTTTTTCTCCCTCAAACAATTTAATGAAATCAGCACTCAACCAATATGCTATTGGGCCTCCCGGAATTTTTATAAAATCTTCTTGCTTTGCTATTTTCCATCGTTCATTCTTTGTAGGAAATTCGAGCGGTACGCCATCATTATCGCACTCATAATAAACAGTATATTCATATTGTGCATTATACCTATTAAAACGAGTCTTTGCTATAACAAATGCTGCCGTTCCAAAATTGATTCCTAAACTTGTTCCGCCCTTTCCAAGATATGGCATATGCACCATATTCACAATTGTATGTGGATAGATAATATCTACCCGCAACTTTTCAAAACTAGATATAAACATCCAGCTTTCCATCGTAATCATTGAAACATATCCGTGTTGCAATGTATAAAGGAACCCCTTTTCAATAAAACAGGCAAACAAGTCTGCTTTTGCATCCGGGTAATTATCTTTCACAAATTCATTAACCTTACTACTTAACTTGCTCGTGCCGGCATACGGTGGATTCGTGCAGGTAACCCAATACTTTCGTGCCATAGTTTCGCCAAGGTCGATGAGCTTTTGCAGTTCCTCGGCAGTCTCCTCCACACCGGCACTTTCCAGCGAGACCTGCACCTCATCGTCAATGCCGCCCACAAATCGGCGCAGCAGTACCCAGTTATACTCCGGCACATTGAGGATGGAGCCGTACTCCTTGGCATCGGTGAGGATATCCAGCAGGCCCTCCAACTGCATTTTGGCGGTGTTCTTTTCCAAGTCCGAAAGGCCCGCCCCAAAGAACTTGAGGTGAGCCCGGTTGATGGGGTTGCTTTCCTGAATGGCGTGGACATGGCAGGTATTTTCGCCGTTGAGGATGCGGCGGTTGTACTGCCGTGCCTTCATCATCACAGCAAAATAGGCCAACTGATAGGCGCGGTCATCAATGTCCAGACCGTAGAGGTTGTGTTCCAGAATGCTCTTGGCGGCATCCCGCTGGCTGTAACCCACGCTTTCGTAGATCTGCATCAGTACGTCAAAGGCATAGACCAGAATATGCCCGGAACCCATGCAGGGGTCGATAAGGGTCAGGTCTTCCGGGTTCAGGGCGGCATACTCCTTGCGGATCGTCGCCAGCTTTGCCTGCACCTCCGGCTCCTGCGGGGCTTCGTCCAGATAATACTTCCAGTTTTTCCGCAGGTCACTGTCCGGGTGACCCTCCAGCCACAGGCGGCCAAGGCTGTTTTCCACCATGTAGCGCACGATCCAATCCGGGGTGAACAACTGGGTCACCGCCGGGATCTCCTCTTTGGTGATCTTGCCGTTTTTGGCAAAGGCGGCAGCCTTGGGCTCGGTGTTGTAGTACTGGTACAGCCAGCCGATGATCTCCACCTGACCGCCCTGCTCGATGTTGAAGTCCTTTTCCGGGATATCGTGGGTCAGCTTGTACACCACGCCCTCCTGATCCACCACCGAAAGGTTCAGCAGGACTTCGGTGTAATCGGTGGTTTTTTCAAACAGACCGGGCAGGACCTCATTCAGCGCATTGCACTGCTTGATGAACAAAAAGCGGAACAGCTCATCCAGTTTGTTGTCCTGCTTCCATTGGATGATCTGGGCTTCTTCCTCGGCGGTAAAGGGTAGCTCGGCATCAAAGGGGGTGGTGACCAGATCCGGCTCCACCTTACCACTCTCGGAGGAAAGCACCCGCAGGTGGGAGGGCAGATAGTCGTTGACCTCCATGAACCGCACAGCGATCAGGCGATTGAACCATGTATACGCCACTTCCTCCATGATGTACTGGTAGGCGGTGGCGTAATCGGTATCCGCCTCCTTCTCCCGGATGGTGCTCACAAGCTGCCGCCGCTGCTTGATGGCTTCGCCTGCAACCAGATAGGGCTCCGCTGCGCCAATATCGTAGAACTGGGCATCCAGCGTACTCTGGGGCAGAGGGTCTGCAATGCCCTTTTCGGTAATGCCCATCAGTCCGGCACGGTAGCAGATATCTGCGATCAGCTTGTTCCGTGCCCAGATGGCAAAGTTTTTAATGGCTGCTTTGTTCATGGCTACGTCTCCGCTCGTCTTCATCAATATCGTTTTTAATGATTTCTCTGAATTTTAAAAGCTCATATGCTTTAATATAATATCCGAGATTAATCATAGTCTGTGATTGAGCAATTGCATGTTGCTGTGTCGGAATATCAACAATTGTAATTTGTCCATTTATGTTCATTGTGGGTCCTGCAAATAGCACACCCAAGAAAATCATACGACTTTCGCCCAAGTAATGGGTTCCTTTCTTGTTCGTATATCCATTTTGGTCAAGGATAAAAATGGGGGATCCAGATGAGCCGGGAAAACAGGCCATATCGACTAAGCCTATCCCGTTTTCATTAAAATCATAGGCCGGGTGACTTGCAGTAAATCCATGCCTAAATATCGGATAGTTATGAAGTCTATCCCATAGTCCAGTTGGATATCCAATCATGGAAACGCTTTCCGCTACGTCCAACTCCTTAAGCCGCTCGCTGCCATAAATCATAGCTTCATCACACGCACGGAAAAATACGTTTTTACCGGTTCGCATTTTAATATTGACGAACAGCGGAATTACATATGTAAAGCAAATATCCTTTTCTGGATGGAATATCCATTTTGTTGAATACTCTACCTGATAGTTATCTTCCATGGTTTCTCCATTGTCATCTATCAAATGAAGAAAGAAACGCATAGTTGCATTCGGATTGTAATTCACAACATGTTTATTTGTAATTAAAACAGTCACACGCTTTTCATCAATTACAAAATTAAAGAAAAATCCAGTACCAGATGAGCCGTCCAAAGCTTCTAATCTAACAGTGCTATACAACAACTGTTCCGCAATACTTTCAGGTTTCATAAAATCAACCTCACAGTTCCACATTCACGATTGAATCATCAGCAAGTTCCTTCAGCAGGCTCTGCCGCAGGGCATCCAGATATTTATCCACATCCTCTGCGCTTTCCAACCGCCAGGACGCTGCCCGTGCCACCGTTTTGATAGAGAGATTCTTGGTGGTACGCACCTTGACGGCAGGCTGCTGGACCTTCGGCTGCGTCACGGTGACGGTCTCGCCACGCTTGCGGGCTTCCTCTTCCAAACGCTTCTGTTCCGCTTCTACCTGTGCAAGTGTCTGCTGTGCCAAGCGGTTGTCCTCGTCCACCATCTCGTTCAGCAGACGAATCTTCAGCGCATCGGACTTATCCTGATAGCTGCGCAGCACCGACACATTGTTGCAGTGCACAGCACCGTCCAGCAGCTCCTCGAACCGCTCCATGTAACCACTGTGCTTTGCGTCCTTGTAGGGCTTGTCGTTCAGCACCTCCAGCACACGGTTGCGGTCGTCCTTGATGGCTTTTACCACCGGTGCCGACTGCTCCTCCAGAATCTCGTTGTACAGGGACATGAACTTTTCCCGCAGCTCCGGCAGCTTGGGGATCTCACGGTAGGGTGTTTTCATGCCCACGATGCTGCGCATCTGCCGGACAACATCTTCCAGTGCGGTGTTCACGATATAGGTCTTGCTGTCATCGTAAATGCCCAGCATATCCAGTGCACGGCGGAAGATCTGCTCCTGCTCGCTGTTTGGGCTGAAAAATTTCTGCACCGGCTCAAAGTCCTCGCCAAAATCCAGCAGCTCGTCCTGCCCGTCGCTGACTTCCTTGAAAAATTCCAGCGGAGCATTGATCTGCAGCAGGCTGCTCATCAGCTTTTTGCCCTCAGCAAGGACCTGCCTGCCGGGGTAGGCGTAAAGCTGATACTGGGGCTCCAGACGGTCGATGGAGGTGATGGTGCGCTCGCAGTAACGCCGGAACTCGCTCATCATGGTGTCCTCGTCCTCTGCCGTGGGCAGCACGTTGAACAGCTCCTTCATAATGGTGCGGACAGCCTTTTTCTGCTTTTCCGGCACCCGGACACGGACCTCCATCAGCAGCTTGTCCACAAACTGCTTTTTGGTGATGTAGCCCACAAGCTCTTCCTCGGTGCGATTGTTGGCGTTCACGCTTTCGCCGTTCACCGTAAAGGCAAGGTCGCCCCGTTTGAACAGCCGTGCCACCAGCCACTGCACATCGTCCTCCACAAAGCCGTAGGGCGCTTTCATGAACCGATCCTTGATGGTTTTCATGGAGGTCTTCATGTGCATCCGGGAGTTGCCGCCGATAAATTGCAGAACGTCATCCAGCGCATGGACATTTGCCTCAGAGCTGTCCTCCAAGGTGATGGAGAGCTGGTTGCTGCTGCGGAACAGCTTGCGGATGTCGGTCTCGCCCATGGGGGCGGTAATGTAGGACAGTTTATGGTAGACCGTCTGCACCAGACGACCGATTGCCTCGTTGATGCGGCTGTTCACTTCCTTGCCGGAGGTACGCAGCACATCGCCGTTTACATAGATGGTGGCATCCTTCAGTGCCTCGGTCAGGTAGAGCTTGGCGTTGCTGTTGCGCTCCCGCATCTCCACTCGCTTTGCTTCCTTGATGGCCTCGTATTTTGCAAGCTGCACCGAGGTGTTTTTGCGCAGGAAGCGCTCGATCTTCAGGTAGGCGCGCATTTCGGTCAGGAAGGAGTCATCGTTAGGCAGCGCCACCAGCACTTCCTTGCCCTGTCCGGAGATCATCCGCAGGGTAGAGTCCTCTACGCCGCCCTCATACCACGGGGTCAGCACACGCAGCCCGATATCGTAGCTCTGGTTTGCCTTGTAGGGACGGTCATCCACCATCTGGTTGAAAGGGAAGGTGTACCGTCCGCCGAATGCCGGATACTGGTACTTTTTGCTGGGGAAGATGTCCTCAAAGATCATCTCAGCGATCTTGGTAAGGACTTCCGGCATCTCCACGTTTTCTTTTTCAATTTCGTTGTTGATCTCCTGCTCCTCGTCGGTCAGGAACACATAGACGCTGCCGTTTTTCTGGATCAACATCTGGCGCATCAGCACCTTCAGGGCTTCCTCTACCTCTGCTTTCAGAGCAAGGCGGTCATCGTCGATGTTGGAGATCATCAGGCTGGTGATGTTGTCCACATTTGCCTCGATCTCCACCACATATTTGATCAGGAACAGGGTCTTCAACACGTTGATGGCAAAGACGTCCTTTTCCTTCTTTTCCGGGTTGATGTAGCTGTTATCATAGGCACGAATGATCACGCTGCTGTGGCTGTGGTCAAGGAAGTTTTCCAGTGCATCGTAGAATTTATGGAACGGCACGATGGCACCGGTTTCTTCGTTCATCAGCTGCATAGCAGACTCTTTGAACAGTGCCAGCATAGAGCGCTCGCCCTCGGACAGATGCTTACCGGATGCACCGTGGGTACGGATGCTGGTCAGCACACTTGCCAGAAGGTTGAACTGATAGGGCACAAAGGGGTACACCTCTGCAAAATCTTCTGCATTGGCGTACAACTTTTTCTCCACACCGTCGTTGAAAACAATGAGGTTCTTGATGATGGTGCCCTTCTGGTCGTAGATCAACCGCAGGCTCTGGGCTGCGGTGTCGTTCTTTTCCAGAATACGTTTTTTGATAACGGCATCCACGTTTGCGGAAGACAGAGACAGACGGGTATCAAAGCGACCCTGAATCTTGGAGAAATCGTTGCCCTTCACCTTAGTGATGGAGTCGATATCCTGCTGAGAGGTCACAATGACCCACGCCTTGCCCTGACATTCCTTGCCCAGTTCCTCGGTCACAGTCTGGAGGTTCAGCATCAGCTTGGAGTCATCGCCGATATACTGACCGATCTCATCCACCAAAAAGACAACATGATGGTTGCTGCCCTTCTTATCCAGATAAGCCTTCACACGCTTGGCAAAGTCTTCGATGCTGATCTGGTAGGGCTCCGTTGCCTTTTCGCACCAGTTGCGGGCTGCGGGCTCGCTCATAAAGCCCATTTCCACCAGAACCTCCACAACGGTGTCCTGAATAAAATCAAAGTCCTGCCGGGAATCCTCCCACGCATCGCCATAGGCATCCTCAAATTTTTCCTTGAACGTAGCAAGCTGGTCTGCCTCAGCAAGGTGGCGTTCCAAATCCGCAAGGTAGGGCATGGAGCCGCAGAACCCCTGCATTTCGTTGAACACCTTCAGGAACACGTTCACGATGGCATCCTTGTTCTCCTTGCTGTTGGATTCGCTTTTGGAGTCGATATTGAACAGGATCACATCCGTCGGCGTGTCTGCTGCCAGCTTCATATCCGCCAGAACCATCTGGTCTGTGATCTTTTTATCGTCGATGAAGAAATCCAGTGCGTGCTTGTCGCCCACCTGCTTGTTTTCCAGCAGATAGGACAGGATCTTCAGAAAGTGAGATTTACCGCTTCCAAAGAAGCCGGAGATCCATACACCCATTTTCGGCGTGGTGCCCAGAATACCTTTTTTATAAGCCGTAAAAAAATCCGCAAAGTGCCGCTGCAGTTCACGAGTCACCACATACTCTTCCAGTTCCTGTGCAGCATTGGTCTCTGCGCCCTGACCGACTACGATAACACCCTGAAGTTCACGGTCGATCTCCTTACGGAACATCTCCTTGATCTGCATAGCTACTGCATCCTCCCTTTATTTCACCAGCCGGAATGCCCGGTAATAATTATCGTCCTTGATCTCGTTGAACAAGATCAGTTCCTGTTCGTTGTAGGTGCCCGGAAAGAACATTACGACCGGGCAGCGGACAAATGCCTGATGCAGGTTGTTCAAAACCTTATGGGACCGCAAGATCGGATAGCACTTTCCGATACCCGTCAAAAACACGATGGCGTTCTCCGGCGTATGTTCCTTGATATACTGCACGATGAGGCTGTCGTTGTCATTGATCTTCATGGCGTTGGTAACCGCTTTGGTGATCCGTTCCATCCCGTTTTTCTTTTCAAAGTCATAGCACTTTTCCAAAAAGCGCTTCTTCTCCAGAAAATCAATGATGACATCGTAGAGATCAAATACCACCAGATCAAAGTCATCATCGCCACGGGCATTTTTGCCTTTCATATACTCGATTCGAGCACGAACTTCCAGCTCTTTTTCCGGTGGATAGTCGAAAACCCAGTAGTTCACCTCGTTGGCTCTGCCGGTTCCCTTGCGGAAGGACGTTTTCCGGATTGCCGCTTCCATCTCATCCAGCCGGTCGCCCAGGCATCCATTCACAGTTTCCATCTTATCTTACCCCCGTAAGCGCATTGACCATAATGGCATATCCATTGTCTTGCAGCCAGCGTTCCAGCGCAATGTCCAAAATCGGGCGCAGGATCTTGCGTGAGCTGCCCTTGTTTCCGTCCAGCATTCCTGCCTCGTAGAGCTGCGTTTTGTATGCCGCTCCCAGCCGATGCAGCGTGTAGTCCTGAAAGGCTGCTACTTTCTCGTTTTGCGCCTGCTTGTCCTTGAAGAACACCCGAATGTCCGCATCAGTCAGTTCGTCCACTCCAAGGATCATCTTTTCCCGCACAACTTCGTACACAAAGTCAAAGAAAAGCGTATCGTGTGCAAGTGCTGCTACCAGCGCAAACATCTTCTGCGTTGCAATATCGCTGCTCAGGAAAACCGGGTAAAAGCTGGGGTCCAGCATCTTTATGCGCGCCGTAACGGTAGAGTAGATCATCTGTGCCCGTGCCTTTGTGGATGCGCTGTAAATATTCTCTTGCTCGTTCAGCAGTTTTATTTCCGAAAAGCTCTTGCCCTCTGCCAGTAACTGGACCGTTTTCCGAAACTCAATAAACCAGAATGAAAATTTCACTGCACCTGCACTATATGGTTTTTTGTTCATCTATATCTTCTCCATTTTCATTCTTCGATTTAATGTATTTTCCGCTCTTTACTCTAGCATCTTTTGGTTTTGGAGCATCTGCAGGAATGATCCACTGATGCCCAACACGCTGTGCTCCTTCGATGCGGCCTTCTGTACACAAGGTCTGCACTCGTCTTGCACAAATGCCCCATTTTTCAGAGATTTGTTTAATTGATACGTATTCCATAGTAACCCTCAACATCGTTCATTCACGGATGGTGGCGGTCTATAACAAACCATTTTTATTTTACTCCAACAAACGAACAAATTAATGCAAAGGTCTTACAAATCTCGGAATGGTTTTTTATGTCAAATACACCTTTCCCACTCGTTCAACAATAAGCGTGGAGTCTCTTTTCAAGGTTCCGCTCCTATTGTTCGAAATATAAATGCTGTTGTTTTCTTCCCGATAACGTTCATGTTTAACTAGAGCTAAAATTGGCTGAATACCGACTGAAAGGATGCATTGTTGTGGCAAACTGCGCAAGGCTGACATCATGCGAGTCGTCACCCTGATCTAAGTGGTAGAGAATCGCAAAGCATATCTCATACCCTCGATCATTGAATATTCTTCTACCGGGCGCTATAATAAAAGAAAACGGCAAGGAAGTGCATCTA
>ULRP01051832.1_pt1 | contig 14206 bp, 10 predicted proteins | sample 1955521 | NCBI WGS metagenome assembly ULRP01 (sample SAMEA4835685, study PRJEB28245) | human gut metagenome | biome: gut microbiome; material: fecal sample | place: Denmark | collected 2008
TCATAAGGGCTGATTTGAAGTTATTAAGCTCATTGAAAATATTATCAATTATGCCATTGTGTGCAGATTCTATCACAGTCTGTCTGTCAACACTGACAGAGCCATCGTCTTCGACTTTTAAGCCATTATTATTTAAAGTGGTTCTGTATTTCGATGCTATTCTTGAAAATTCCAGCTTTAATCGGTCATTTCCCTCAAAAATTTTATTATTGTCGCTTTCTGTGATTTTGACAAGACCATTGTAACCTGATATTAACTCGTCAATGCTGTCTGCAATGGAATTATCATCCGTATTGAGGCTGAGGGTAACAGGCTCATCTGTAGTTTCTTTTAATTTAACTGAAAATGTTTTGTTGAGCATAAATTCATTGGAAGGTGAATACTGCTCGCTACCATTGACAGAAAAAATTGCATTATAAGGATAGCTGCTTACCCTGTCCATGCCGAGAGTATTTATAAGCTCACTGTTATCGGATTTTATGCTGAAAATAGTTGAATGAATACCTGATATTCCTGTTGCATCAGATGTTATTACAAGTCCCTTGTTCTCAAGGCTGTCAGTCTTTACTTCGCAATTAAGGCCGATGTTGGAACGATTAATGAGACGTGCAATTTTATTTTCAACATCATCATTATTTTCATCTTCTGATACGTTAAATTCAAATTCATATGTAAGGTTATTGATATTTAAATCAAAAGAATATGTTCCCGGCTTTAAAAGCTTCTGGTTAGGCTGCAAAAAATTTCCGGTGTTTACCTGATGGGTTGCAAGCTGGCTGACACTTATTTCAAGCGGTTCACAATCAGATGATGAATCTCCTATAAATTCAGCCGAAACAGCTTCCGGGTTGCTTGAAGATGCTGATTTTTTGAATGTCATCTCGCCACTTTTATCATCTGATAAGTCTTTTGCAATATAACAAAGCTGTCTTGCATGCTCTTTTAAATCTATGGCATATTTTTGTGCGGCAACGGAGAAATCAACCTTATATGTAGGTGTCTGACTGTTGGTTTTTAAAACTCTGCCATATGAATTCTTTAACTGGTTTTTTGTATGGGTATCATATTTAGAATTAGATTCCCAGCCATATTGGGAAATATAATAGCTGTATGCACTGCTAATCATCAACAGTCACCTCCTTGTCTGCTAATAATAATATATATATGAGATTATGGAAAATCCGTTTTCCAAAAAATTCTTTAATATATTATATAGTATTAATCGGGACAGGGCAACAAAAACTTAATAGTAAATTTTTATTATTTACTTGATTTTTGGGATAATATGATGTATTTTATATGAAGCAGGATGAGAAAACATAAAAAAAGTGTTGACGCACTCTTGAATACTGTGCTATATTAGACTGGCTATGGAAGCGGTCTTTTTTTTATGCCTAAAAAAAGCCAATTGGTGTATTTAATACACCTGCAAAAAAACTAGAAAAAATTGGAGGTGGAAGTTGTGCGCGTTAAGATAACATTGGCATGTACAGAATGTAAACAGCGTAATTACAACATGACAAAGGATAAGAAAACACATCCTGACAGAATGGAAACAAAGAAGTATTGCAAGTTCTGTAAGTCACACACATTACACAAGGAAACAAAGTAAACCAGCACAGTGAGGTAGAGACAATGGGTGAAACTGTTAAAGAGACAAAACAGAAGAAAAACTGGTTCAAAGGTCTTAAAGCAGAGTTTAAAAAAATCATCTGGCCTGACCGTAAGTCCCTTACAAAAGAGACAGTTGCTGTTGTAGCTGCATCCGTATTATTAGGTGTAATAATAGCAATTGTGGATTTTATCGCACGTATTGGTATTGAATTCTTAGTAAAGTAAGGAAAAGGTGATTAAATGGACGAAGCAAAATGGTATGTAGTGCATACTTATTCCGGTTACGAGAATAAAGTCAAGGTAGACATTGAGAAGACTGTGGTAAACAGAAATCTTGAAGACCAGATTCTTGAAGTGGTTGTGCCGCTTGAGACTGTTGTTGAAGTTAAGAACGGCTCAAAAAAGTCTGCTCAGAAAAAAATGTTTCCTGGCTATGTTTTAATCAACATGGTTATGAATGATGACAGCTGGTATGTAGTTCGTAACACAAGAGGAGTTACGGGATTTGTTGGTCCCGGATCTAAACCAGTACCACTGACCCCTACAGAGATTAAAGCACTTGGTATTGCACTGCCAGGCAGTGAAAACGAGAACAAACCTGTAGTTAAGTTTGACGGTAAAGTCGGCGATCAGGTTATGATTCTTACAGGTGCCTGGGAAGATACTGTTGGGGAAATCACAGGCATTAATGAAGGTAAGCAGTGTCTTACAATTAATGTTGAGATGTTCGGCCGTGAAACTCCGGTCGAGATTGGTTTTACAGATGTAAAACTGATGTAAGAAGGTTCGCATAACGCGGACGTGGGAGACACTTTGTTTATATTGGCAAGTGTCGCCAATTACCACATTTTTATTTAGGAGGTGCCTAAAATGGCAAAGAAAGTAACAGGTTATATCAAATTACAGATTCCTGCTGGTAAGGCAACACCAGCTCCACCGGTTGGTCCTGCACTCGGACAGCACGGTGTAAATATCGTAGAATTTACAAAGCAGTTTAACGCTAAGACAGCTGATCAGGGTGATTTAATCATCCCTGTTGTTATTACAGTATATGCAGATAGAAGTTTTAGTTTCATTACAAAGACTCCTCCTGCTGCAGTTCTTCTTAAGAAAGCTTGCAACATTAAGTCAGGTTCAGGTGTTCCTAACAAGACAAAGGTTGCTACAATTAAGAGAGCAGAAGTTCAGAAGATTGCTGAACTCAAGATGCCTGATTTAAATGCTGCATCAATCGAAGCTGCAACTTCTATGATTGAAGGAACTGCTAAGAGTATGGGTATCGTTGTAGAAGACTAATTCTGCAATGCTACATTTGCCGGGAATCCGGTAATATTTCATATGTATAGTTAAGAGTTGGATATAACTCTTTGTAATCGTAAAACGTGGGAGGAAAGTCAAACCCTTCCGATAATACCACTAGGAGGTTTTTTTATAATGAAAAGAGGAAAGAAATACGTTGAGGCAGCCAAGAAAATTGACCGCCAGACATTATACGAAGCAACAGACGCTATTGCGTTAGTTAAGCAGAGTGCAGTTGCTAAGTTTGACGAAACTATTGAAGCACATATCAGAACAGGTTGTGACGGACGTCATGCTGAACAGCAGATCAGAGGAGCAGTTGTTCTTCCACACGGAACTGGTAAGAAAGTAAGAGTTCTTGTATTTGCTAAGGGTGCTAAGGCTGATGAAGCTGAAGCAGCTGGTGCAGATTTCGTAGGCGGAGAAGAACTTATTCCAAAGATTCAGAACGAAAACTGGTTTGAGTTCGATGTTGTAGTTGCTACACCTGATATGATGGGCGTTGTAGGTCGTCTTGGACGTGTACTCGGACCTAAGGGCTTAATGCCAAACCCTAAGGCTGGTACAGTTACTATGGATGTAACAAAAGCTGTTAATGATATCAAGGCTGGTAAGATTGAGTACAGACTTGATAAGACTAACATCATTCACGTGCCAATTGGTAAGGCTTCATTCACTGAAGACCAGTTAGCGGACAACTTCCAGGCTATTATGGGTGCAATCGTTAAGGCTAAACCATCATCACTTAAAGGTCAGTATTTAAAGAGCATCGCTCTTTCATCTACAATGGGTCCTAGTGCTAAGGTTAACCCTTCTAAGTATGTTGGCTAAAAAATGATTGACAACCGATATATTTGATAGTATACTATCATACGTATGTGACAGCATAAGCTGTTATATAATAAATATTTTGCCTAAGACAGCATGGTCCCGTAAGGGTTAAAGGTAATACGCCTGCCGAGGATGTATACACATTTTAGATGTGTTGATTATGTTTAATCAGTCCTTCTGTCTTGCAAAAGATGGAAGGACTTTTAGATTTTACTAATTCCTTTTGGGCAGAAAAGTGTGCTTTGTGCATACTTTAAAAATCTAACAGGAGGTAATTATTCATGGCAAAGGTAGAACTTAAACAGCCAATCGTAGACGAGATTTCAGGATACTTAAATGACGCAGCAGGCGTTGTATTAGTAAACTATCGCGGCTTAACTGTAGAGCAGGATACACAGCTTCGTAAGCAGTTAAGAGAAGCAGGTGTCGTATACAAGGTTTATAAGAATACTTTAGTTAAGAGAGCAATTGCTGGTACACAGTTCGAAGGAATGACAGAACAGCTTGACGGACCTAATGCAATCGCTATCTGTGCAACAGATGCAACAGCTCCTGCAAGAATTCTTAGCAACTTCGCTAAGACTGCAGATGCACTTGAATTAAAGTGTGGTGTTGTTGAAGGCACATACTATGATGCTGCAGGAATCAATGCAATCGCAAGCATTCCTTCAAGAGACGAACTTCTTTCAAAGTTACTTGGAAGCATGCAGTCACCTATTACAAACTTTGCTCGTGTTATTAAGCAGATCGCTGAAAAGAACGAAGAAGTTGCTTAATTGATTGCGGACATATTAAATTAAGGTTCATTGAAACCAAAAAACAGAATTAAAAAAAAGGAGATTATTACAATGACTACACAGGAAATCATTGAAGTTATTAAGGGTTTATCAGTATTAGAGCTTAACGATTTAGTTAAGGCATGTGAAGAAGAATTCGGCGTTTCTGCAGCAGCAGGCGTTGTAGTTGCAGCAGCAGGTGCTGGTGCAGCAGCAGCTGAGGAGAAGACAGAGTTTGACGTAGAGCTTACAGAAGCTGGTGCAAACAAAGTTAAGGTTATCAAGGTTGTTCGTGAGATTACAGGACTTGGCTTAAAGGAAGCTAAGGAAGTAGTTGATGGTGCTCCTAAGGTTGTTAAAGAAGGTGCTTCTAAGGAAGAAGCTGAAGAAATCCAGAAGAAGCTTGAAGCTGAAGGTGCTAAGGTTACTCTTAAGTAATTATAACCATATTGGATTAATAACTGCATATTGCAGTGCATGTATAGAGGCGGAAGCTCCGGGAAATGCTTGCATTTTCCGGGGCTTTTTCCTTTTTACTAAAATGAAGCATATATACAGCATATTTGCTGCTTAAAAACTTATAAAAAATTATTGAAATATTGTTGACAGTAATACCATGTTATGGTATTATGGACAATGCACTATTGTGGTATGTTGTGCTTAGTCTTAGCCTGCATACTTATAATGTGAAAAAATTAGGAAAAATAAGCACAAGGGGTGAAAATGTCAATGGAGAAAAACAGAATACGTCCAGTGAAGTCGGGTAAAAGTTTTAGAATGAGCTATTCAAGACAAAAAGAAGTCTTTGAAATGCCTAACCTCATTGAGGTGCAGAAAGATTCTTACCAGTGGTTTTTGGATGAAGGTTTAAAAGAAGTTTTTGATGACATCTCTCCAATTGCAGACTATAATGGTAGACTTAGTCTGGAATTTGTAGATTTCACATTATGTGAAGATGAAGTCAAGTATTCTATTGAAGAGTGTAAGGAAAGAGATGCTACATATGCGGCACCTCTTAAAGTCAGAGTCAGACTCCACAACAAGGAAAGTGAAGACATTAGCGAACATGAGATTTTCATGGGCGATCTTCCTATTATGACAAAGACTGGTACATTCGTAATTAATGGTGCAGAGAGAGTAATTGTAAGCCAGTTAGTTCGTTCACCTGGTATTTATTATGATATACAGAAAGATAAGTATGGTAAGATTTTCCTTTACAGCAGTCAGGTTATTCCAAACCGTGGTGCATGGCTTGAATATGAGACAGATGCTAATGATGTGTTCTATGTAAAGGTTGACAGAAATAAGAAAGTCCCTATCACAGTATTAATCAGAGCACTTGGCTTTGGCACAAATGCTGAGATTATTGATATATTTGGCGAAGAGCCTAAGCTCCTTGCTACTATGGAGAAAGATACTACTACTAATTATCAGGAGGGTATTCTTGAACTCTATAAGAAATTAAGACCTGGTGAACCATTATCAGTTGATAGTGCAGAGTCACTTATTTCAGGAATGTTCTTTGACCCAAGAAGATATGATCTTGCAAAGGTCGGAAGATATAAGTTTAATAAAAAGCTTTCATTTAAATATAGAATAGCAGGACAGATTCTTGCAGATGATGTTGTTGTAGATGGCAAGGTTATTGCTAAAGCCGGCGACAAGCTTGACAGAGAATCTGCACAGATGATTCAGGATGCAGCTGTTCCGGCAGTATTTTTGTCAGTAGAAGTTAAGGGTAATGATGGCACTATTACAAATAAGCGTGTTAAGATCCTTTCTAATATGGCGGTTGATATTACAAAATGGGTTGATATCAGCGATGAAGAAGCAAAAGAACTCGGCGTTAATGAATATGTATTTTATCCTGTATTAAGCCAGATTTTAGCTGAAAACAGTGATATTGAAGATATTAAGGAAGCAATTTCAAAGAATATCGGCGATTTAATTCCTAAACATATCACAGTTGAAGATATTTTAGCTTCAATTAACTACAATATGCATCTTGAGTATGGCGTTGGTTCAAAGGATGATATTGATCACCTTGGAAACAGACGTATTCGTGCTGTAGGTGAACTTTTACAGAATCAGTTCAGAATTGGTATCTCAAGAATGGAACGTGTAGTTCGTGAGAGAATGTCAACACAGGATTTAAGTGGTGTTTCACCTCAGTCACTTATTAATATCAAGCCTGTAACAGCAGCTATCAAGGAATTCTTCGGAAGTTCACAGCTGTCACAGTTCATGGATCAGAATAACCCTCTCGGTGAGCTTACTCACAAGAGAAGACTTTCAGCACTCGGTCCTGGTGGTCTTTCAAGAGACCGTGCAGGTTTCGAGGTTCGAGATGTACATTACACACATTACGGAAGAATGTGTCCGATTGAGACACCTGAAGGACCTAACATCGGTCTTATCAACTCACTTGCTTCTTATGCAAGAATCAATGAGTATGGCTTTGTAGAAGCACCTTACCGTATTGTAGACAAGTCTGACCCTAAGAATCCTAGAGTTACAGATGAAGTGCGTTACTTTACAGCTGATGAGGAAGATGATTACCATGTAGCACAGGCTAATGCTGAGATTGATGAAAATGGTTATTTCGTTAATAACACAGTTTCAGGACGTTACAGAGAAGAAACTTCAGCATTTGATAAGAGTCTTATTGATTTGATGGATGTTTCGCCTAAGATGGTATTCTCAGTTGCTACATCAATGATTCCTTTCCTTCAGAATGATGATGCCAACCGTGCCCTCATGGGTTCAAACATGCAGCGTCAGGCCGTACCACTTCTTACTACAGAAGCTCCTGTAATCGGAACTGGTATTGAAAATAAGGCAGCAATTGACTCTGGTGTATGTGTTGTTGCGGAAGCTGATGGTGAAGTTATTTCAGCAGAATCTAATAAGATTACAGTAAAAGAAGATGATGGCAAAGTTCGTGAATACAAGCTTACTAAGTTTGCACGAAGCAATCAGAGCAACTGTTACAACCAGCGTCCTATCGTATTTAAGGGAGACAGAGTTGTAAAGGGCGATGTTATTGCAGATGGTCCTTCAACTTCTAATGGTGAAATTGCACTTGGTAAGAATCCGTTAATCGGTTTCATGACATGGGAAGGTTACAACTACGAGGATGCTGTACTTCTCAGTGAAAGACTTGTAAGAGATGATGTATATACATCTATCCATATTGAAGAATATGAGACAGAAGCAAGAGATACTAAGCTCGGACCAGAAGAAATCACAAGAGATATTCCTTCAGTTGCTAATGATGCAATTAAGGATCTTGATGAAGATGGTATTATCCGTATCGGTGCAGAAGTTCGTGCCGGTGATGTACTTGTAGGTAAGGTTACTCCTAAGGGAGAGACAGAACTTACAGCAGAAGAGAGACTTCTTCGTGCTATTTTCGGTGAAAAGGCAAGAGAAGTAAGAGATACATCACTCAAAGTACCTCATGGTGAATATGGTATCGTAGTTGCTGTTAAGACATTTACAAGAGAAAATGGTGATGAGTTAGCACCTGGTGTTAATAAGTCAGTTCGTATTTATATAGCTCAGAAGAGAAAGATTTCAGTTGGTGATAAGATGGCCGGCCGTCATGGTAACAAGGGTGTCGTTTCAAGAGTACTTCCTGTTGAAGATATGCCATTCCTTCCAAATGGACGTCCTTTGGATATCGTCCTTAATCCACTTGGTGTGCCTTCTCGTATGAACATTGGTCAGGTCCTTGAGATTCATTTAAGCCTTGCGGCAAAGGTTCTCGGATTTAATATTTCGACACCTGTATTCGACGGTGCAGACGAGAATGATATCATGGATACACTTGATCTTGCTAATGATTATGCTAACCTTGAATGGGATGAGTTTGCAGCTAAATATAAGAGCCAGCTCGTTCCTGAAGTATTCGATTACCTTGATAAGAATAAGGCTCACAGAGCTGAATGGAAAGGTGTTCAGATTGGACGTGATGGTAAAGTAAGACTTCGTGACGGACGTACAGGTGAATATTTTGATAATCCGGTAACAATCGGATTCATGCATTATCTCAAACTCCATCACCTTGTTGATGATAAGATTCATGCACGTTCAACTGGTCCTTACTCACTTGTTACACAGCAGCCACTCGGTGGTAAAGCACAGTTCGGTGGACAGCGTTTCGGTGAGATGGAGGTTTGGGCCCTCGAGGCTTATGGTGCTTCATATACACTTCAGGAAATTCTTACAGTTAAGTCTGATGACGTCGTAGGACGTGTTAAGACATATGAAGCAATCATTAAGGGTGAAAATATCCCTGAGCCAGGTATTCCTGAATCATTCAAGGTGCTTCTGAAAGAACTTCAGTCTCTTGCACTTGATGTTCGTGTACTTGACCATGACAATAACGAAGTTAAACTTCTTGAGAGTGCAGATTATGAAGTTACAGATTTCAAGAAAGTTCTTGATGACGGTGGATACCATAGAAACAGCAAAGATGATGAGAACGAACTCAAGAGTTCAGGATATATGACTCAGACTGTCGATGATAATGGTGAAGCTCAGTACGAAGAGAGCGATGATGATATCGATGAACTTTTCGATGCTGATGAGGATTATGGCGACGGTAATTCAGAGCAGTATTAATTTTAGAAGGGAGCACGAAAATGACAGAAGAATCAAACAAGCAGCCATCAAACAATTCTATGAAGTTTGATAAGATTCAGATAAAACTTGCTTCTCCAGAAAATATCTTAGAATGGTCTCACGGCGAGGTTACCAAGCCGGAGACTATCAACTACAGAACTTTAAAACCGGAACGTGACGGTTTATTCTGTGAAAGAATTTTTGGACCTAGTAAGGACTGGGAATGTCACTGCGGTAAATATAAGAAAATCAAAGATAAAGGTATTGTCTGCGATAAGTGTGGCGTTGAAGTAACAAAGGCAAGTGTGCGTAGAGACCGTATGGGACATATTCACCTTGCAGCTCCTGTTTCACATATCTGGTATTTCAAGGGAATTCCAAGCCGTATGGATTTAATTCTTGATATCGGTCCTAAGAACCTTGAAAAGGTACTGTATTTTGCAGCTTATATTGTGCTTGATCCAGGAACAACAGATATTCCGTTCAAGAAGATTCTTACAGAGCAGGAATACAGAGAACTTTACGACCAGTACGGAAATACATTCCGTGTCGGTATGGGTGCTGAAGCAATTCTTGAACTTTTAAAGAATGTTAATCTTGAAGAAGAGGCAGCAAAACTTAAAGAAGAATTAAGTAATACAACATCTCAGAAGGCAGCAAGACTTATTAAGCGTATTGAGGTTATGGAGGCATTTATCAATGCCGGAACAAAGCCTGAGTGGATGATTCTTACAGAAGTACCTGTAATTCCACCGGATTTAAGACCTATGGTACAGCTTGATGGTGGTAGATTTGCTACATCCGACCTTAATGATTTATATAGAAGAATTATCAACAGAAATAATCGTCTTGCACGTCTTATGGAACTTGGTGCACCGGAGATTATTGTAAGAAACGAAAAGAGAATGCTTCAGGAGGCTGTAGATGCCCTTATTGATAACGGCAGAAGAAATGGTCGTCCTGTAACAGGACCTGGTAACAGAGCATTAAAGTCACTTTCTGACCTGCTTAAAGGTAAGCAGGGACGTTTCCGTCAGAACCTTCTCGGTAAGCGAGTTGACTATTCAGGACGTTCAGTTATCGTAGTAGGACCTGAACTCAAGATTTACCAGTGTGGTCTTCCAAAGGAAATGGCAATCGAGCTTTTCAAGCCATTTGTTATGAGAGAACTTGTAAGGCGTGGTCTTGCAGAAAATATCAAGAAGGCTAAGAAGAGCGTAGAACATCTTGAAAATGATGTTTGGGATGTACTTGAGGATGTAATTAAAGAACATCCGGTTATGCTTAACCGTGCTCCTACACTTCACAGACTTGGTATTCAGGCATTTGAGCCAATCCTTGTAGAAGGTAAGGCTATTAAGCTTCATCCATTGGTTTGTACAGCATTCAATGCCGATTTCGATGGTGACCAGATGGCCGTGCATCTTCCATTGTCAGTTGAAGCACAGGCAGAGTGTCGTTTTATGCTTTTATCACCAAATAACCTTTTAAAGCCATCTGATGGTGGTCCGGTTGCCGTTCCTTCACAGGATATGGTACTTGGTATTTATTACCTTACACAGGAAAGACCGGGTGCTAAAGGTGAAGGTAAGTATTTTAAGGATATAAGTGAGGCTATTCTTGCATATGAAAATGGAGTAATTACACTTCATTCAAAGATTATGGTTCATGTAACAAGAGAAATCAACGGCGAGAAGGTTTCAGGTAACGTTGAATCAACACTCGGAAGATTTATCTTCAATGAAATTCTTCCACAGGATTTAGGTTATGTTGACAGAACAAAGCCTGAAAACGCACTTGTTCTTGAAGTTGATTTCCATGTAGGTAAGAAGCAGTTAAAGGATATTTTACAGCATGTAATTAACACACACGGAACTACTACAACAGCAGAAGTTCTTGATGATATTAAAGCAACAGGTTATAAGTATTCTACAAGAGCAGCAATGACAGTTTCTATTTCAGAGATGACAGTGCCACCTATTAAGAAAGAACTTATTGCCAATGCAGAAAAGAAAGTTGAACAGATTACACAGAACTATTACAGAGGTCGTTCTACTGATGAAGAACGTCATAAGAATGTAATCAAGGTATGGCAGGAAACTGATGAACGTCTTAAGGATGCTCTTCTTGCCGGTCTTGATAAGTATAACAACATCTTCATGATGGCCGATTCTGGTGCCCGTGGTTCTAACCAGCAGATTAAACAGCTTGCAGGTATGCGTGGTTTGATGGCAGATACATCAGGTAACACTATTGAACTTCCAATCAAGTCAAACTTCCGTGAAGGTCTTGATGTTCTGGAATACTTTATTTCAGCTCATGGTGCACGTAAAGGTCTTTCAGATACAGCCCTTCGTACAGCCGATTCAGGTTACCTTACACGACGTCTTGTTGACGTTTCACAGGATCTCGTTATTCGTGAAAATGATTGCAGCGTAGGCAGAGCAATACCTGGTATGTACGTTTATGAGTTTGTAAATGAGAAAGCAACAGCAGACAGCGATGCAAAGGCTGATGTTCTTGAATCACTTCAGGAAAGAATTACAGGACGTTTCCTTGCAGAAGATATTGTTGATCCAAAGACAGGTGAGCTTATACTTGGTGCTAACCACCTTGTAACATCTAAGCGTGCAGAAGAAATCATTAAGACAGGTGTTGAACATGTTAAGATAAGAACAATTCTTACATGCCGTTCACATATCGGTGTATGTGCTAAGTGTTATGGTTCTAACATGGCAACAGGTCAGACAGTACAGGTTGGTGAAGCTGTTGGTATTATTGCAGCACAGTCAATCGGTGAGCCTGGTACACAGCTTACTATGAGAACTTTCCATACTGGTGGTGTTGCCGGTGATAATATTACACAGGGTCTTCCTAGAGTAGAAGAACTTTTCGAGGCAAGAAAGCCAAAGACACTTGCTGTACTTGCTGAGTTCGGTGGTGTTGTAAGTTTTGCAAAGACTGATAAGAAGACAGATATTGTTATCACAGATGACGAAGGCAATTCAAAAGCTTATCCAGTATCAAGAGATACAAGAGTAAAAGTTACAGAAGGCCAGATTGTTGCAAAGGGTGAGGAAATTACAGAAGGTTCTGAAAATCCTCATGATATAGTAAGAATTCTTGGTGTACGTGCAGTTCAGGATTACATGATTCGTGAAGTTCAGAAAGTTTACCGTATTCAGGGTGTTGAAATCAACGATAAACATATCGAACTTATTGTACGCCAGATGTTGAAGAAGATTGTTATTGACTCAGCAGGAGATTCAGATTTCCTGCCTGGTTCACAGGTTGATACAATCGAATTTACAGAGGTTAATGAAAGACTTGAAGAAGAAGGTAAGCAGCCAGCAACAGGAACACCAATTATTCTTGGTATTACTAAGGCGTCGCTTGCAACTAATTCATTCATGTCAGCAGCCTCATTCCAGGAGACAACAAAGGTTCTTACTGATGCCGCTATTAATGGCAAGGTTGACCCACTTATCGGTCTCAAGGAAAATGTTATCATCGGTAAACTTATCCCTGCCGGTACAGGAATGAAGAGATATCAGGATATCAAACTTGATACAGGTCTTGTATATGATGAGGAGCAGGAAGCATTAGATGAGCAGGAAGAAGAGCTTGAAAATGCAGCCGCAGTTGATACAGATGACAACGAAGAAATCAATATCACAGAAGAAACTGTTACAGAGACAGAAGAATAATAAATAATGACATTGGCAGCCGGGCATGATATGTGTCCGGCTGTTTGTTAGTCTGCCTATATAAAATATTAAAAAATGCTTGACACTTATCATATCAGATTATATAATAATAAAGCGTGCGAATGTGACATGCTGTTTTTTTGTGTGTCAGATTAGCATTTTTTATTCAGACTATACTGAATATGCAACCAACAATTATTCTAATTCCGGGAGGTGAAAAAGGAATGCCTACATTTAACCAGTTAGTAAGACAGGGAAGAAAATCTGCTGTTAAGAAGTCTACAGCACCAGCTCTTCAGAAGGGTTACAACTCTCTTCAGAAGAAGGCTACAGACGTATCTGCACCACAGAAGAGAGGTGTATGTACAGCTGTTAAGACTGCAACACCAAAGAAGCCTAACTCAGCTCTTAGAAAGATTGCCAGAGTTCGTCTTTCAAATGGTATCGAAGTTACATCTTATATTCCAGGTGAAGGCCACAATCTTCAGGAACATAGCGTTGTTCTTATCAGAGGTGGTAGAGTAAAGGATTTACCAGGTACAAGATATCACATCATCAGAGGTACACTTGATACTGCAGGTGTAGCTAAGAGAAGACAGGCCCGTTCTAAGTACGGTGCTAAGAGACCTAAGGACGCTAAGTAATTAGAATCCTATAATTTGCTTTGTAAAAGCACAGATTTATTCACATTAATATTTAAATTTAGTGCCGGAGTTAGATTAATCCGAAGGTTGCAGGTTTAATATATACTTAAGCACGAACACATAAAATATTTGTGAGTACCGATGAATTAATGAAAAGCTGCAAAATAGCTTTATAATGGCAATATTTGTTATTATAATGACTATTTTTGGCAACACTATGTTAAGGAGGGAAGAACCGTGCCACGTAAAGGACATACTCAGAAAAGAGATGTATTAGCAGATCCTATTTACAATAATAAAGTGGTTACTAAGCTTATCAACAACATTATGCTTGATGGTAAGAGAGGAGTAGCACAGAAGATTGTATACGGAGCATTTGACAGAGTCGCAGCTAAGACTGAAAGACCTGCTATTGAAGTATTTGAAGAGGCTATGAACAACATCATGCCAGTTCTCGAAGTAAAGGCTAGACGTATCGGTGGTGCCACATATCAGGTACCTATCGAAGTAAAGCCAGATAGAAGACAGGCTTTAGCTCTTCGTTGGATGACTTCATACTCTCGTGCAAGAGGCGAGAAGACTATGGAAGAAAGACTCGCTAACGAGATTCTTGATGCTGCTAATAATACAGGAGCTTCTGTAAAGAAGAAAGAAGATATGCACAAGATGGCAGAAGCAAACAAGGCTTTTGCTCATTACAGATTCTAAT
>ULRP01027042.1_pt1 | contig 14053 bp, 14 predicted proteins | sample 1955521 | NCBI WGS metagenome assembly ULRP01 (sample SAMEA4835685, study PRJEB28245) | human gut metagenome | biome: gut microbiome; material: fecal sample | place: Denmark | collected 2008
GCAAGCAAAGCGCCGCCTATATGACTGTGGCGCAGATCATGGCGCACATAAATGGACAAATCGGCCGTATGCCGATACCCGCTACGCGGATTGAATACGTCAAGGTAAGCAAATCCGACGACACGCTCTGCTTCATCACGCGCTACAAAGAACGGATAGCCGTCCGACATCACACGGTGTACACGCGCCGCGTATTCTTCCACCGCAAGCGGCGCTTCTTCCAAAGTAAAAAATGTTTCCTTTATATAATAATTGTAGATTTCCAGACACGCGGCAATGTCATTTTCACGAATCTCTTCTATCGTCATAGTCGTTTTCGCTCCTCTTTATATAATAATATAGTAGCACATCGGCATTTTTCATGCGGTGTTATAAGCGCGCCGATGGTTCGGATTCTTTCACCGCGCCGCTTGCCATGCGTTGCTTTTTTTCGCCGCGGCACCTGTCCGATACCGCGGACGGCGGTTCGGCCTTTTCGCGTTTCACGGGCGCACCGATTGCAATACGTTTTTTGTTTTAACATGTTGCAGTTTTGTCCGTCAAGCCGTTTTTTCAAAAAACCTGCAAATTTTCCATAAAAACTCACAAGTCGACACCGAGATTTTTGTTGATTGTACCAAAAAATACTTTATTCCAATAATATTTCAAAAATACTATTGACAAAAATAACATGTTTGTAGTATACTACATACCACAGAGAGGTGATTACCATCAAGTGGCAAAACGACATCAATGAAAATATCCGTAGCGGAATGGTGGAACTTTTGATTCTGAAGTTGCTGTCTCAAAAAAAAATGTACGGATATGAGATCAGGCACGAGTTGGCACGTCGCACAAATAATATCTTTGTGATTAAAGAGGGATCGCTTTACGGCCCTCTGTACAGAATGTTTGAAAGAAATTTGATCTCTTCCGAAAAGGTTCTCGTGGGGGAAAAACGTTTTCGGAACTATTATTGCATTGAAGAAGCCGGGCGCAAATACATGAAGTATGGTATCAATGAGCTCATCAAAGTGTATAACGGCGTCTTTCGACTTTTGAATGAAATCGACAGCGGGTTAAAGGGTGGTGACCGTCATGGAAATGAAGACGAAGAAGACTATTAAACGCTACATAAAGGAGGTCAAGAAACAATTGCGCGGAGATCCGTCTGCGTGTAGAGCAACAGCGAAGATGTTGAAACAAACACTTTACAATGTTTACTATAAACGTATTGATCTGACGATTTACGAATTGTATGATAGATTCGGTTCGCCAGTCGAAATCGCTAATAGCTTTTACCAGAAGACAGATGTGTGCGAAATTCGTGAGCGTAATGAACGGTTTAAATGGCTCGCATTAGTATTGTGTATAGCGGCCACAATTTTAACTATAGTTACAATTAACATTGCAATTGATGGTGGTTCGAGCACAATAATGTTATCAAATTTTACATAAGACATTTATAAAGGATATTTACATTATGAGGAAAATTCTTACGGCAGTTCTTTTGATTGCAACTTTGACAAACGTATTTGCGGTTTCTGCTTTTGCAGTATCTGCATCGTCTAATGAAATTGAAACAAAATCTGTAGTTGTCAATGAGGATGGCTCGACGACATACTACCATGATAATGGCACGGCCACAATAGTGTCGCCCGTGGAAATTGTTTCTGATTTAGGTGTTGCAAGTTTAAATAGTGCCGTGCAGACAACTGGGGCGGGAGTCGACATTCTTGGAAAAGTTGATGCAACCAATGTAGATAAAAAAACTGGTGCAGTTAACTGGGTATATACCTTAAGAGCATATTTTAATTATGTTGAAGGTGTATCTAGCACATGCACATTGGTTACATATGATTATTCTATCAGCGACACTAGCTGGAGCTTTTCAAATGGTAGAACAGATAAAAGCGGAAATATCGGGTACGGATATGGTACCATGACTAATAAATTTTTATTCTTTACATCACAAACTGTGGACATAGCACTTCGCATTTGCTGTGATGTATACGGCAATCTTTCTTCTTGATTTAAGCCTGCTTCTTTTGCCCAGGTTTAAATAAATTACCATCCATCCAAAAGGGGGAACGGCGGGACATCGGAATCCTGTCCGTTTCTTCTTTTTTTGCGTAGCGTTTGGCGGTTACGCACATCTGTGGAAAATGTATTGAAAAAAACCGGGTCAATGACCCGGTTTTCTTTTTGGTGAAATTATTTCACGGATTTTACGATAGTGGTGATCTCGTTTACATATAAGAGGGACAGCGGAATGGCAAGGCAGTTGCCGCATGCGTAACCGGCTTCGACCAGTGCGTCGTAGAACGCGTTGGCGTCGTCGTTGCTCTTGATGTCTTTAATGAGACCCTGAATCGTGTTGCTGTCCTTATAGGCTTCCTGCATCTTGTCGGTGGACTGGAATTCCACAATCAGAACGGAGGTGATGCCGTTGGATTCTTTCGTGAGCAGGTGAAGCGTTACGACGAGGTTGTTTTCTTCCAGTTCCTTTTTAATCTTTTCGGATACATCTTCGAGCTGGGTGTTCTCCTTGTAGCCTTTCTTTTCAAAGGCGCTCTTCAAAGACGGATACTTAGAGCAGGAGACGAGCGTCATGACAGCCATAATCACGACGAGCATAATGCTGACGATTTTAGCGGTTTTCTTCATAATGATACTCCTTATAATATGTATTTCGGAGGGCAACGCCACGGCGTTTTTTCCCTCTTTTCGGTAACATTATACCCGACCGCCGCCATTGTCGCAACGGACAGTATGCGATTTTTGTCCAAAATACGGACATAAATTGTAAAATGTCCGTTAAATTTGTCGGACATGTGTCCGAAAACCTATACAACCGGAAAAATATGTGGTAGAATAACCATAAGCCGACAGGATAAGAAAAACCGGACATACGGAAACGGAGAAATGAGCGATGAAAAACAGCGTTACAAGCGAAAATACGAAGAAAATGTTTGCCGAAGCCCTGAAGCGACTGCTGAAAACCAAGAACCTATCCAAGATCACCGTTCGGGAGATTGTGCAGGAATGCGGCGTGAATCACAAAACGTTTTACTATCATTTTCACGACATATATGACCTTATTCACTGGATGCTGACGATAGAGACGGAAAACGCCGTGCGGAACGTTGACCTTATCCACAACAGTGAAGAAGCGATTCGCTATCTTCTCGACTACGTACGTCGGAATAGCTACACGCTGAATTTTCTTTATGATTCGGAGGGGAAACAGCAATTCTATGCGTTCTTCTATAACAGTTTCATTTCCTTTATCCATACGCTGATCGAAACGCGCGTGCAGGAGCATCATTACCGCATGGATACGGGATATGTGGACTTCCTGTCCGATTTTTACGCCAAAGCCATGGTGGAGATTCTGATGGATTTCCTTGAAGACAAAAAGAAGATCTCCGAGGAACGCATGATTGAATACATGGTGCAAACGTTCCGCGTGTCGTTCGCCGCCTTGCTGAAGAACGCCGCGGAAAACGAACAACCGAAAATATAAGGAGCGGAAACCCGCTCCTTAATTGTTTCTTTGTAAACACATGTTTACATTTTGTAGGTTCGCATTGCGAAAAATAAGAATCAGGTGGCCTCCGGCGCGGGCGTGCTATTCTGACGGAGAAGCGATTTCATGCCCGCGGCGCAGAAGATAACGGAAAGCGCCGTGCCGATGATCCAACCGACCGGCCATGCCGCAAACACGCCGGCAATGCCCATGGCCATTGACAGAACGGCCGCGAGAGCAACGCGCAGTACAAGGTCGGAAAAGGTGGTTGCCATAAAGCGGCGCATCATGCCACAACCGCGGAGAATACCGTCCGCAACGAGTTTTGTCGACACAAGAAGATAGAACGGCGCGACTATCTGAAGATAGAGAAGGCCGACGCGCATGGCTTCACCGCTGGGGTTATCGAGGAACAGCATGACCAGTATGCGGCCGCCGAAGACATAAAGCAAAGAAAGCGGCAGAGCAAGCGCATAAATGATGACAAGACCTGCCCGGAATCCTTGCGGCAACCGTTCGTATTTTCCGGCGCCGAGGTTTTGCGCGGTATAATTGGAAATACCGTTGCCGAGCGTGTTGAACGAAGTGACAACGAGGCTGTTCAGCTTGATGGCGGCGGAATAACCGGCCATGGCGGCCGAACCGTAACCGTTGATGATACTCTGGATCATGATATTGCCGATCGAAACGAAACTTTGTTGCAGTGTGCTTGGAATGGCGATAACGGCAATCTGGCGGAGGAGAGACATAGAGAAAAGCGGCACCTTTTCGTCCGTGTGCAGAAGCGCGAGACGGCGGAAGACAAACACGATTGCAAGAACGCAACTAATTCCCTGACAAATAAACGTTGCCCATGCCACACCGGCAACGCCCATGCGGAAGGCGGTCACGAAAAGAATGTCTGCGCCGATATTGGAGAGGCTGGAAGCGACGAGGAAGAAGAACGGCGTTTTGGAATCGCCGAGCGCGGAAAAGATGCCGGTGGCGACGTTATAAAAGAAAACGAACGGAAAGCCGAAAATATAAATATCGAGATACAGTTCGGAATCGGCAAAGACGTTTTCCGGCGTGTGAATCAGGCGCAGAAGCGAGGAAGAGAACAGAACGCCGCCGAGTACGAGAAGCGCCGTCATGACGGCGCCAGCGATCATGGTCGTGTATACGGCGGTTTTCAGATCGCGTATCCGCCGCTGGCCGAAGAGGCGGGAAACAACAACGGAGCAACCGATGTTACAACCGAATGCAAAGGCGATAAAAATCAGCGTGACCTCATAGGCGTTGCCTACGGCGGCAAGCGCGTCTTCGCCGATGAATTTTCCGGCGACGAAACTGTCGGCGATGTTATACAGTTGCTGAAAAACGATACTGCCGAACAGCGGAAGACAGAACCGCGTCAGAACCGGGAGCGGTTTCCCGACCGTCAGGTCCTTATTCATAGAATCACCTTACCTTAACCTTATATAAATAAATAGTTTCTGATTTTGTATTGTAGCACAGCGCGCAAAACTTGTCAACCCGGCGATTGTAACCAAATATGTGTGGATTTTTTTGGGATTTTTACGAATCGTCTTGCAAACGGGAGGGAGAGGTGATATAATAGCGGCAGTAAATCACGGAAATTTATCTGTAAGGAGCTTTTGTATGAAAGAGAACCGATTGCGTATTCTGTTTCTGACCGATACCCACTATACCGGCACGAATATCCTGCAAAAACTGCGTGAATACAATATGACCGCCAAAGAGGACGGCAAACCATACGGATACATACTGGACGCCGGCCACGGCGAAGATAATTCCCTGAAGTGGTATAACGGCTATACGCGCGAATACGACGTTTACGGATGGACATCGGACGAAAAACTGCAAAGCGTTGTTGACGAACTTTGCGGAAAATATGAGAACGGTGAGTTCGACGCGGTGTTTTTCCTCGGCGATCAGTCGATGAACGATCACCCGTACGGCCGGTTTGAGACGAATAACGCGCTGTACAAGGCGAGTTTTTCCCAACCGACATGGCCGGTTTTCGGCGATCCGGAAAGACCCTCCTGTGAAGGGTTCTGGGAGTCGCCGGACAACGGTTCCTACCTTGTGAAAAAACTGTTTCTGGATCAGCTCGCGAAAAAGGGAATCCCGTATTTTTGCGCCAACGGCAATCACGATTATCTGTATACGTATTCCAAGGATAAGAGCGATCTTGATTACACGCCGTTTGAGAAACTGTATCATTATGCCGAACTTTTCGGTCATCGCTCCGACAGCGATAATGGTTCGTATCTCCGCGGTGAAGACGACGCCTATATTCATTACAGCGATTCCGATTCCGTCACCTACCTTGTCCGTCTGATACGCCGGGACGGGCGGGTGCGCGTTGTTTCCGCCATGACGGAGAAGGCGCTTTCCGCGTTTCGTGAAAAGCATGCGGGCGACGGCAATTGCTATGATTATTTTGTCGGCGAGGACAGCCTGACGGATAAGGACGAGAAACTGGCGGCGTTTCTGATGGTGAACGGGTTCGGTTACGAATCCTATCGTCTTTATACCGAGATCGGTATTCTGCCGGACAAGGACGGCAAGGTGAATTACGCGTATCAGACCATTCGTTACAATGAAAAATCGCTCCGCAAAGATTTCATCGACCGCATGGCCGCGGCGGCGAAAGATTACCCCGTGGCATATATCGTCGGCCACCTGGCATTCGGGAAGACCGTTACCGAGTATTTTGAAAAGTACGATAACATGAAAGCCGTTTTTTACGGCGATACCCACTGCGAGGAGCGCAGTGTCCGTGACGACGTGCCGTTCCTCTGCTGCGGTCATTACGCCGTTGCCTTTGACATTGACGCATACATGAACGGCGACGTGCCGGACGCTCAGTATTTCTATTCGCGCGGTGTTCCAAAGATCTATAATCGCATCTGGGGCGACATGACGCGTCACCCGTGGAACTATCTTTCGCTCGAAGCGGAAAAGACCGGGAGCTTCGCCGTGCAGTGCCATCAGGCGTTCTTCTATCAGAACGGAAGTCAGGTTCTGACGCATGATAACGTAAACGGCATCGACAAACGCTATCTTCGCGCGACCGCTGATCCTGCGCGTTACGGCGTGCGGAAACTGTATTTTGTTTTCCCCGGCGACACCGCGCTTTATCCGGCGGAGGAGTTGTCCGTAGAAAGAAAGGCGCAGGGCCGCGTGGTTTACGCGGGCGGCACCGTACACCGTACGGGCGGCCGTTACGCCTGCCTCAGCGATGACTATTGCGAAAACGAATGGCGCACGCCGAAACTGTATCTGGATACCGCGGGTCGCGTTTTCACGCCCGACGGCAAAGAGGTCGGGACATGCGATGTTTCCGGACTGCGGGATTGTATGCGCGGTAATGAGTTCCGCCGGGACAGCGTATCGGCTTTCCCGGAGGGCAGAAGCGTATCGTTTAACGGCGTAACTTACACGGTTTCGGGAACCTGCGGGGAGTTTTCCGGCGGGTATCTCACCGATGAAAAAGGCGATTATGTCTATCTTGACCGTGACGGTCACTATGTATTTGTGGATCCCGTTCCGCGCACCGATGACACGGGCAGTGCGCAGTCTTTCGGCGACGCCGCGTATGTGCCGTATCAGCGCGATTGGTTTTATACCAACCGCCGCGGGGAAAACGTGCCGCTTGATCTCGGACGGGACGCCGTTATCACCGACATACAGTTGATTCCCGAAAAGACGGTGGCCACAGACAGCGCGTATAATATGATGAAGTATTTCGTGGATCCCGCCCTAAATCCCGAAAGCCGGGTTTCGGCGCATATCACCGTAAAGGACGGAAAGATCACGGAGGGAGAGGGCTTCTGCGGTTTTGCCTACCGTCTCCGCTATTCCTATGCCGACGGCACGCCCGTGAATACGGACAATATACGGCTGTATCCCGACGAAAACGGAAATCCCGTATACGGCATTTACATTCCGTATATGGAATATCGTAAACAAGAGTTTACAAAATAATAAATAAAACCGGGTTGCGTATACACGCAACCCGGTTTTGCTATGCAATGCTTTAATCGTTTTTCAGATGCACGTCAAGCTGATTGAACGGGATTTCAATACCGCTACGGTCGAACGCCTTTTTGACTTCTTCCAACAGATCGAATCTGACCGTCCAATAGTCCGCATTTCCGCACCATGCTTTAACGCCGAGGTCAATACTGCTTGCGGATTGTTCCGCAACGCGCACGGACGGCGCCGGGTCTTTCACGATCCGTTCATGGTTTTCGAGAATATCGGTGATAATGGCTTTGGCTTTTTCAAAATCCGCGCTGTACGACACCGAGAAAGTGAGATCGACGCGCCGCAGTTCCTTTTCGGAATAATTGACGATTTCGGTGGTGGAAAGTTTGCCGTTCGGCAGATAAACCACCTTGTTGTCGGGCGTGCGGATCTTGGTATAACATATGAGAATGTCTTCCACGGTACCGCTGTATCCGCATGCTTCGATGAAATCATCGTCGCGGAACGGGCGCGTGAGCAGTAAAAGCATACCGCCGGCAAAATTGGAAAGCGTGCCGTTGACGGCAAGTCCGAAGCCTACGCCGAGCGACGCAATCAGCGCCGTGAGGCCGCCGGTGTCGATGCCGAGATAGGAGATGATGGCGATGATGACGAGAATTTTTAAACCGATCTTGGTGACATATCCCAGTGTGCGATAAACGGTTTTGTCGAGTTTTTTCTTTCCGTTCGCTCTCTCGGCCGTGGTGGAAATCCGCGCCGACAGCCGGTTGATGATGGCAAAAGAGATGGCGAGAATGACAAACGAAAGAACGATTTTCACACCCGTGTCGAGGAGCCAGCTCCGCACGGTTTCCCAGATTTTCTGAAAATCCATAACACTCCTTTTATATGGCGGCCGCCGGAAAAAGCGGCCGCTTTTTTTGCGTTATGTCCCGAAGCGACGGTCGTCCATTTTATCGACGGAACGGCGAAAAGCGCGAATTTTTCGTTAAAACTCCAGCGCGCGTGCCGGCGATTCCGTTAAGCGGCGCGCCGATCGGTCAATATCCGAGCGGCTCGTCCACAAGAACGATTTCGGTTATCTGCTTTCCGGGGCTCTGCCAGAGAACCGCGAGCGCCTTGCAGATCCGTTCGGGACTTTTGCAGTCATAGCAACGGTCGGCCGTCGCCGCGCAGGGGGTCTTACGGCCGAGGCGCTGTGCGTTTTTCGGCGCGGCAACGTTCCGCGCACGATAGACCGCGCTGTCATAATCGGGTGTGATCTTGTTGTTTCCCACAACGAGAATCACACGTTCGTGGCCGTACATAATCGACGATACACGATTGCAGGTACCGTCAATATTGACGATCTCGCCGTTCTCGGAAATCGCGTTGACCGACGACAGGTAGACCGCCGTTGTCATGGCGCGTCTGACCGTTTCCGCGCCTGGCGTCCGCCAGTGGGATACGATCTCGTTATGCTTTTCAAGACGATCGGCAATCTTCATTTCCGATAGTGTGACCGAACCGCCGAAGCCGACGGTCGTTTTGTCTATTGTGGAGTCAAGATAATCGGCGGCTTCCTCTTTTGTACGGAATACGGAAACGCGGTATCCGCGTTCCGTAAGTGCCGCCGTGATACGGGAAAAATCCATAGTACACCTCCGATGACGGATTTTTACGTGATTCAATCAAATGCCCAGTCGCCGTTACGGAAGATCGGGATGATTCTGCCGTCTTCGGTCACACCGTCGATCGAAAGGTCGGGCGTGCCGATCATGAAGTCTTCGTGGACGATCGAATCGTTGATGCCTTTTGCGCGACATTCTTCGAGCGTGTATTTTTCGTAATCGCGGATACAGTTGGCAAATCCCATGCCGAGTGCGAGATGGCAGGCGGCATTTTCATCGAACAGCGTATTGTAGTACAGAATATTCTGCTCGGAAATCGGAGAATGATAGGGAACCAGCGCACATTCGCCGAGTTTTGAGGAGCCTTCGTCCATGGAGATGAGGTGGCGGAGAAGTTCTTCGTTTTCGCGTGCGTGAACTTCAACGGCTTTTCCGTTTTCAAAACGGATTGAGAAATCGGTGATCAGCGCGCCCTGATACGAGAGAGGTTTTGAGGAATAGACGATACCGTCGGCGTCTCCGCTTTTCGGCGATACGAAAATTTCTTCGGTCGGGATATTGGGATTATAGATCACGCCGGTGGTGGGGAGCGGTTCGGAACCGCCCATGAAGCAGGCGTCGGGAATCAAACCCACGCGGAAATCGGTGCCGTTTCCTGCGTGATACCGCAGTTCCCGGAGTCCGAGACTGTTGAGATAGTCGGCGCGGCGGTGCAGGTCGTTATTATGGGCTTCCCAGGCGGCAACGGCGTCTTCGGTTGCGCGGGAGGCCTCCAGAATACACTGCCACAGTTTTTCGACGGCGCGTCCTTTCGGTTCGTTCGGGAAAACTTTCTTTGCCCATTTGACGCCGGGAACGGCCGCAATGCACCACTGATATTTGTTTTCCATTTCGTCCCGGAGCGGTTTTATGATCATGCCGCGCTTCTGCATGGCCTTGCCGTATTTTTTCTGGTTGACGTTTTTCAGTCCGTCGGGGTCTTCCGATACAAGATAAATATTGGCGGGAAGCGTCTTCACGCGATGGCGGATCTTCTCCAGTTCCCAGTCGGTTACTTCCGAAAGGGTTTTCTCGGTCTGATACCGGACATGCAGACGGGTCAGCGGCTGATGGAGCCAGTCCACGCGGACTTTCGACGCGCCGGCTTTATAGGCTTCTTCGACCACCATGGTGACGAATTCCGGCTGATCGAGTTCGGCCTGAATCAGAACTTCCTGTCCTTTTTGTACATTGGCGCCCGTGCGGACAATAAGGCGCGCATAATCACGAAGAACGGTTTTTTTCATTATGAATATACTCCTTTATTCTGCCGTTTGCCGCCGATAGGATATAAACAGGCGGCATAACGTGGTATTTTGCAAATAATTATTTACAGTATGTGCGCTTTTTCCGGGAAATAACGGAAAACCGATGATAAAAAAGGTGCCGCACGGCACCTTTTTTATCAGTTCGCGGCATTGACAATGACCGTGAATTTTTCGGGAACAAGAGACGCGCCGCCGATCAGGCCGCCGTCAACGTTCGGCTTGGAAAGAAGTTCTTTCGCATTTTTATCGTTCATGGAACCGCCGTACTGGATCGTCATTTCTTCCGCCGCTTTTTCGGAATAAAGCGACTTAATGACGTTGCGGATAAGGCCGCAGGCTTCATCGGCCTGGTCGGGGGTTGCGGTGAGACCGGTGCCGATCGCCCATACGGGCTCATAAGCAATAATGATATTCTTCAGGTCTTCTTCGGGAATTCCGGCAAAATCGAGCTTCGTCTGCATCGAAAGAATTTCCGATGTGATGCCCGCTTCGCGCGCTTCGAGCAGTTCGCCGACGCAAAGAATGACTTTGAGGCCGGCTTTCAGAGCCGCCTTGGTACGGAGGTTGACGGTTGCGTCGGTCTCCGCAAAATACTGGCGGCGTTCGCTGTGGCCGATGATTACATATTCGGTGCCGATCTCGGTCAGCATGGCGGCAGAAATCTCGCCGGTGTAAGCGCCGGATTCTTTGAAGTGAACGTTTTCCGCTCCGATTTTGATATTCGAGCCTTTTGTCGCAAGAATAGCGGTCGCAAGGTCAACAAAGGGTACGCAAAGGACAATGTCGCACTGATCTTTTCCCGCAACCATCGGCTTCAGCGCTTCGATAAACGCTTTGGTGTCCGCGGGAGTCATGTTCATTTTCCAGTTGCCGGCAATAACGGTTTTTCTCATTTTTGTATCCTCTCAATCCTTGTCTTCGAGGCAGGCGATACCGGGAAGTTCGAGACCTTCGAGGAATTCGAGGGAAGCGCCGCCGCCTGTCGAAATGTGCGTCATTTTATCGGCGAAGCCGAGGCGTTCCACCGCTTCCGCGGAGTCGCCGCCGCCGATGATCGAGATCGCGCCGGAATTGGCGACCGCTTCGGCCACCGCTTCGGTACCGGCCGCAAAATTCTTCCATTCGGAAACGCCCATCGGGCCGTTCCATACCACGGTGCCGGCGCCGGCAATCGTTTTCGAGAAGAGTTCGCGGGTAACGGGGCCGATGTCAAGACCCATCCAGCCGTCGGGGATCGAGTCGGAGTAGATGCGCATGTTGACAGTGTTTTCATCGTATTTCTTACCGATAACGTTGTCAACGGGCAGAAGGAAGTTCACGCCCTTTTCGCGGGCGCGTTTCATGGTTTCGCGCGCGAGGTCGATCTTGTCGGATTCGCAGATCGACGTACCGGTTCTGTTGCCCATAGCGGCAAAGAACGTGTAGGCCATACCGCCGCCGATGATCAGCGTGTCCACTTTTTCGATCAGGTTGTTGATAACGCCGATCTTGTCCGAAACTTTGGCGCCGCCGAGAATGGCAACAAACGGACGCGCGGGATTTTCAAGCGCTTTGCCCATGATGGTAATTTCTTTTTTAATAAGGTAGCCGCAGACGGCGGGGAGATAGTCGGCAACGCCGGCCGTGGAAGCATGGGCACGGTGCGCGGTACCGAAAGCGTCGTTTACATACAGGTCGGCAAGGCCGGCAAGCGCTTTTGCAAATTCGGGTTTGTTCTTTTCTTCGCCCGCGTCGAAACGGACATTTTCCAGAAGAACAACGTCGCCGTCTTTCATGGCAGCGATCTTAGCCTTGGCGTCGTCGCCTACAATATCGGTGGCAAACACGGTTTTAACGCCCATTTCGCAGAGTTTGTCGGCTACCGGTTTCAGCGTGAACTTTGTCTGATCCTTCAGGGCCTTCTTCAGGTATTCGGCCTTTGCGGCTTCTCTTTCGGATTCGGGAAGCGCTTCAACCGCTTTCTTTTCTTTTTTGTTCAGGCCGAAACCTTCGGTAAAGATGTTGTGCGGTTTGCCGAGGTGGGAGCAGAGAATGACCTTTGCGCCCTTGCCGGTCAGATACTGGATCGTCGGCAGTGCGCCTTCGATTCTTTTCACGGAAGTAATAACGCCGTCTTTCATCGGCACGTTGAAGTCGCAACGGACAAGCACCTTTTTGCCTTTGATGTCGCCGAGGTCTTCGACCGATTTCTTATTGTACATGGACATAAACAGTGACTCCTTCATATATATAAAAAATTTCTAATTCTACCAAAAAATAATATTACCACACTTTTCGGTTTTAGTCAATAGATTGTTGTTAAAAATAAAACAATTCATTATTTACCGGTATGGAGGCGGAAGCCGATGTTTTGCGGTGCTTTGGCGGCCGCCGCGGCGGTATTCTGTCCGTATGCGGGCGCGGATACCGGACAGCAGAAAAATGCGGGGCCCGACGCTTATAGCGCCGGACCCCGCAAAAGATCCTGTACGGAAATGACGGAACGATGAAACATAAACCGTTGCTTCTCCGTTACGGCTTATGGACGGCATACGGGAGATCGCACTTTTCGGTGTCTCTTTGTGCGGGTGCTGCGCGATCCGGCCGGTTAACGTCTGGCAATATAGGCGTCAACCAATTTCAGCGTTTCGTTGATGATATAAAGGAACTGCGTTCTTGTATCTGTTCTCCATTCGGGGTGACGCTCGGTGTACGTACCGTCGGAGCCGAGACCCTTTTCGTTTCTCCTGACGGCGTTCATCTCAATGTCGGTAACGACCGTTGCGTCTTCCACCGTCAACCCGCCGTTTTCAAAATACTTGCTCATATCGAAAGACAGTTCGAGAACGGTGCCGCTTTCGCTTTGGAAACCGTAGCCGTCTTTCCATGAGACGGTGTTGCCGTTCTCCACAGCCATGGTATAATAATTGTAGGCGGTGATATAGGCGCTCATCGTGTTTGTTGCGGCTTTTACAAATTCCTGGTAAGCGTTTTTTCGCCGCTGTCGCCACACCCGGTAAGAGCAAGCGGAAGAGAACAGCACATACAAAGGACAAGCGCAAGGGATAATAATTTCTTCATAAGTAAAACCTTTCTTGTTTTTTCAAAAAGTCGGGATGATCTCCTGCCTCACACAAATAAAAAGTGCGGTTGCCCGCGCTTTATTCTTGCATTTTTTGTCGTTGTATGTTACAATGGAATTGTCTTTCCGCGACAGTGTACCGCACCGCGGAAATCGTTCATACACTGTGTAGCGGCGGCCTGCCGTCGCGGATAAAACAAAAGGAAAACGGTAACAATATGATAAAGGAAAACGAAAGCATGACGCCCGACGAGGCAAACGGACTCTTTTTGTCCGCCTTGCGCACGGATTTTTCACTGTCGGGACTGGAGGGGTATCTTACACCCGAAAACGAAGATCGCTTCTGCCGGTTGTACCGCCGTCTCACGGAGGAAAACCGCCGCTATAATCTCACCGCGGTTACCGACCCTGTGAAGGCGGCGCTCCTGCACTTTACCGACAGCGTTGCCGTCGCTTCGCTTTTTCCGCATGGCGCAACGCTTCTCGACGTCGGGTGCGGCGGCGGCTTTCCGTCGCTTCCTTTGGCAATTGTGCGCCCCGATCTTTGCATTACCGCCTGCGACGCCACCGC
>ULRP01044401.1_pt1 | contig 14031 bp, 14 predicted proteins | sample 1955521 | NCBI WGS metagenome assembly ULRP01 (sample SAMEA4835685, study PRJEB28245) | human gut metagenome | biome: gut microbiome; material: fecal sample | place: Denmark | collected 2008
GCGTCGGCATTTTCGGTACGCGAACGGACGCCGGAGAAGAGAATCATCGCCAGGAGAAAGCCGAGACCGCTTCCCGCGGCGGCAAAGACGGAGGTGAGAAAATTATAAGAAGCGGCGATATTGTCGACGGTGACGCCGAGAACCGCGCAGTTGGTCGTGATAAGCGGCAGATAAATGCCGAGCGAACGGTGAAGCGCGGGTATGTATTTTTTCATCGCCGTTTCAAGGAACTGTACGAGAGCCGCGATGACAAGAATGAACACGATGGTTTCAAGGTAATCAAGCGAGAAACGGGCAAGCAGGAAATAACGGATGGGGTAAGTGACGGCCGTTGCCGCGGTCATAACGAAAGTTACGGCGATACCCATGCCGAAAGCCTGCGAGGTCTTTTTCGATACGCCGAGAAAAGGGCAGATACCGTATACCTGATTGAACACACAGTTGTTGACGAAAACACAGGCAAACAGAACGATAAGGTAATTCATCATCAGATATCTTCCTCCTTTGTCGTGTCGGCGGCACACCGGCCGAGACATACGCCGGCCGAGGGGCAGCCGTCGCAGGAAAATTCTTTTTTCTTCGGCGCCTTGCCGTGCGAGAGAAAGACGGTCAGTGCCATCAGAGCGCCGAAGACGAAGAAGCCGCCGGCGGTTTTGGTGAGGATCGGAATACGGTAGGCGGAAAGTACCGGAATTTCGATTCCGAAGAAACTGCCGTTTCCGAAGACTTCCCGTACCGTGGCCATGACAAAGAGCGTACAGGTGAAGCCGAGACCCATGCCGAGACCGTCAAGCGCCGAATCCAGAACGCCGTTTTTGGAAGCAAACATTTCGGCGCGGCCGAGAATGATGCAGTTGACGACGATCAGATCAAGAAACGTACCGAGCGCCGCGTAAAGATCCGGCATATACGCGTGAAGAAGCATTTTGACTACTGTGACGAAGCAGGCGATGATGACGATGTAAGCGGGGATACGCACGGTATCGGGGATGCACTTGCGGAGCGCCGAAATGACGGTGTTGGAACAGACGAGAACAAACAGCGCGGCAAGACCCATGCCGAGCGCGCTTTTGACCGAGGTGGTCATGGCGAGCGTCGGGCAGGTGCCGAGGACAAGAACAAGCACCGGGTTTTCTTTCAGGATCCCGCGCAGAACGAGAGAAAGTTTACCGTTGGTTTTCATTATTGTTCCTCCTTGTTTTGCAAAGCGGCAAATGCGGTGAAAGCGTCACGTATGGCGCCGGTATAGCCGTTTGTGGTTTTTGTTGCGCCGGAAATGGCGTCAACGCCGGAAAGCGTTTCGTCTTTGCCGGCATATCGACCTTCGTATTCCGCCGTTTCACAGACTTTACCGTAGCCGTCCGTTTCGTTTGAGGACAGCGTTTTTACCGCGATGATCTTACCGTCGTTCCCGATGGCGCAGAGGATACGGAGGCCGGACGAGAAGCCGGAAGTTTCAAGCCGGAAGACATAACCCGTATGGCCGTTGTCGCGGTAGACCGCGGTCACGGTGGCGGGCAGGTTCGCCGTGTCGCCGAGCAGAGAGAAACCGTCGGCGCCGGGCATGACCGCGCGCAAAGCTTCCTCTTCGGCGGCGGCTTCGGCACGTTCGATCTCGCCTTTGGTAAAGGCGTTTGTAAGCGAGAGAAGGAGAGAGGCGGCAAGGCAGATTAAGGCAAGGGTGATAACCGAGCGGACAGCGGAGTTTTTCATTTTTTCTTACCTCCGAATGCATGAGGGCGCGTGAATTTGTCGATGAACGGAACAAGAATGTTCATCAGCAGTATGGAAAACGAAACGCCCTCGGGATAATTGCAGAAAAGACGTATGACGGTCGTGATAATGCCGCATCCTATGCCGAATACGAGTTTGCCGATCCGCGAAAGCGGCGTTGTGGCATAATCGGTGGCCATGAAAAACGCACCGATAAACAGGCCGCCGGACAGGACGGAGTACAGGGCGAAGACGGCGCTGCCTTTGACGATCAATGTGAAGACAAAGACCGTGCCGATGAAGGCGAGAGGCGCTTCCGCCGAAACGATGCGGCGGCAGAGCAGGTAAACAAAGCCGATAAGAAGCGCAATGCAACAGGTCTCACCGAGCGCGCCGCCCCGGTTTCCGAGAAGCATGTCGGTGATCGAGGGGAGCGCCTCCATGTCGTTTTTGGCAAGAAGGGCGAGCGGCGTCGGCGATGTTACGCCGTCCACGGCCGGAGTCATGAACCGCGTCGCCGTAGCCACGCCGGTTTCGGAAAAACAGGTGAGAAGTATGACGCGGGCAGTGGCGGCAGGGTTGGCAAAATTCTGACCGATACCGCCGAACAGCATTTTCACGAACGCAATGGCGACGATGTCGCCGAAGACCACCTGCCAGATCGGCATGGTGTACGGCAGGTTCAGCGCGAGTATCAGGCCGGTGACGGCGGCAGACAGATCGGACACCGTTGATTTTTTCTTTGTCAGGAGGCAGAAGAGGTGTTCGGAAAGAACTGCGGCGGCAACCGATACGACAATAACGAGAAGCGCGCGCATGGAAAAAAGAATACAGGAGGCAATCACCGCGGGGAAAAGCGCCACGAGAACGTTCAGCATAATGCGCGGCGTGGTCATATCGCTTTCGATATGCGGCCCCTGTGACAGAATGAGTTTCATTTTTTACCGGCTCCTTTCGCGGATTTGGCGGCGTCGGCCGCGAGGCGTTTTGCCAGTTTGTTCGTCTGTACGATCGGGCGGTGCGCCGGGCACACATAGGCGCAACAACCGCATTCCATGCAAAGGTTGACTTTCAGTTCGCACAGGGCGTCGCCGTCCCGTTTTTTGTAGGCCGCGGCAATCATCGGCGGCATAAGATTCATGGGGCAGTGCGAAACACAGCGGCCGCATCGGATACAGGCGGATGGTTCCGTGAGTTTTGCGGAACGTTCCGAAAGCGCAATCAGCGCGTTTGTGTTTTTCAGGACGGGCGCGGAAGTGTCGGGCATGGTGATGCCCATCATCGGCCCGCCGTACAGAATTTTTGCGGGCGGTTGTTTGAATCCGCCGGTAAAAGCGAAAACATCGGCAACGGGCGTGCCGATCGGCACAAGGACGTTCATCGGGTGCATGACGGCGTCTCCATCCACGGTGACGCATTTCTGGATCAGCGGCATGCCGGTTTTTATGTAGTTGGCAACCACGGCGAGCGTTGTGCAGTTGAGCACGATGACGCCGACATCAATCGGCAGTTTCCCCTCGGCCACGGTACGTCCGAGAATGTTATAGATCAGCACCTTTTCGCTTCCTTGTGGGTAGCGGGAGGGAAGAACCGCAATTTCCGTCTTTTCGTCCGGAAAATAGGTTTTCAGTTTCTGAATACATTCGGGCTTATTGTCTTCCACCGCGATAATGACGCGTTTTGCTCCGAGAAAACGGCGCAGAAGCGAAACGCCGTCCGCAATATCGTTTGTGCGATCCAGCATGGTACGGGTGTCCGACGTGATATACGGTTCGCATTCCGCTCCGTTTACGATAACGGTGTCGAGCGCGGCAAGATTTTTCGGCGAGAGTTTTATCATGGTCGGAAATCCCGCGCCGCCGAGACCTACGACGCCGGACGCGCGTACGGCGTCCGTGAAACTCTGGAAATCGGTGACTTCCGGCGGAACGAGGCCGGTATAGTAACGGTTTTCGCCGTCCGACGCGATGGTAATCGCATCGGTGAGCGCACCGTTTGCCAGGCGTATGCGGGACACGCTTTTTACCGTTCCGGATACAGGCGCGTGAACAAAAGAGGAAATCACGCCGCCCGGCTCCGCGACAGGCTGACCGATGGCAACGCTGTCTCCCGGCTTGACAATCGGTTTTGCGGGGGCGCCGATATGCATGACGGTCGGCAGGGTGACAAGCGCGGGCGTCGGCATGGCGACGGCGCGGAAAGATTTCGTGTTCTTACGGTGCGGAACTTTGACGGTATGTAATTTCATAAGAAAGGAAATTCACCTCGGATTCTTATATGTGTATAGTGCCGCGCGGTGCGGGGCATACTGCGTCATAAGCCCGCGGCGGGGCGGCATGACGGCGGAAAAACGACAAAGGTTGACATTTTTCGGCGGATATGGTATGATAGTAACGGGCGCTGTGCGCGGGTCTGTCAAAGCGCGTGCCCGTATAATTATAGTTATAATTATAGCAAATAAAAACCTGCCTGTCAATACGATAATTTCTGTTAAAAAATAAACGAATCGGAGACGATCATGCTTTCTTCAAATCAGAATCCGGAGGAAACGGTCACATTGAACGAGACAGACGGCAAGGTTCCCGGAAAACAGCAAAAGGGAAAACTTCTGCACGATGACCTTTGTACGCTTCTCGACAAGCGGGAGCGCGAAAGTCACGCGTTGTCTGCCGGCATCGGCTTTTATAAACTCTTTTGGTTTTTTGCCGTCGGCAGTGTATTCGGCACGGTGATCGAAATGGTCTGGGGACTTCTTGTAAGCGGTAAACTGGATCTTCGCGTGTCGATGGTGTACGGGCCGTTTAACCTGATTTACGGCATCGGCGCGGTGGCGCTGATTATTGCCCTTCATCCGTTAAGACATAAATCTTTCTTCCGGCTTTTCTTTTTCGGTATGCTTGCCGGATCGTTTGTCGAATATCTGTTTTCCTATTTGCAGGAAGTGCTGTTTCATACGCGTTCGTGGGATTACAGTAACTTTTTCCTGAACATACACGGACGGATATGCCTGTTTTATTCCGTCATGTGGGGATTCCTCGGCGTTGTTTTCACATGGTGGATCTATCCTGTGGTGTCGCTCATCCTGCTTAAGATTCCGCGTAAAGTATTCCGCACCGTCACATGGGCGCTTTTTGTATTCATGTGCTTTGACGGCGTGGTAACGGTGCTTTCTTTGCTCCGCTATGCGGCGCGCGCAAAAGGAATCGCCGCGACGAGCGCTCTCGCCGGCTTTCTTGACCGGCATTTTCCGGACGCGCGAATGGAATTTTTGTTCTACAATATCAAGGTCGTCTGACGGCGACAAAAAGAAAGCGGAGGGACTTCGGTCCTGCCGCTTTCTTTTTTATTGCTGTTTCGAGGCGTATTGCCCCGGCGTCGTGCCGGTGAGTTTTTTGAATTGGCGGATAAAGTGGTAAACGCTTTCGTATCCGAGCGCTTCCGAAACCTCGAGAACGGAGAGGGATTGTTGCATAAGAAGGTGCTCGGCGTGTTCGATCCGCGTACGGATCAGATCCTGCATCGGGGAAACGCCGAAAAAGTCGTGATAGAGTTTGTGGAAGCGGGAAGGACTGAGCGATACGCTTGCGGCCAGATCTTCCACGAAAAGCGGTTTGTCATACCGGAGCATCATGCTTTCACGCAGTTCGACGAATTTCGGATAGAGCGGATTATCTGTGAAAGGAGAGAATACGCGGCGGTTGCGGGAAGCAGTGAGAAACACCTCTTCGGTAAGCAGGGAAACGGCTTCCTCACCGTACGGCCGGTTCGCATACCGTTCGATTTCAAGGGACTGGATCAGACGCGTGAGAGGCGTGCCGTCCGAAAGCGAATATACGGTGTTGGTCTCAAGACCGTATTTCCGGAGAAGCGCTTCGCCCTCGCCCGGAAAGGAATCTTTCATATGAAACCAGTTGTGCAGGAGCGGGACTTCGTTGACATACAGCGCCTGTGCGCTGTGCGGTGCCACGATATAGAAATCGTCGGGCGTAATCGTCACCGGCTTCCCGTCTATTTCCACTTCGGCGGGCGTCAGAAAATGCAGGAAAATATATTCGTCTTTTACGTCTTCGCGCTTCAGCCGGAAGCCGACGCGTTCCGGCCAGAGCGCTTTGATGCGGGTAATCGTCATGATAAAGTATCGCCTTTCTCGTACCGTCCGGTTCCCGGACACTTTTTTATATCGGGAATATTATACCATAAATGATAGGAAAAGTCAATCGCCGAAAGAAAAAAGCATTGAAAAAAACGTTGCGACAGGGTACAATGAAACCATGAACCGATGCATGCTTTATTGTCGGTGTAAAAATATGATGACGGAAATTATTTAAAGGAGACGGCTTATGGCAGACCTCAGAACCGAATATCCGCGTCCTCAATTGAGACGCGACAGCTATCTTTCACTGAACGGAACATGGGAATTTGAAACGGACAACACAAGAAGCGGAATGGAAAGAGAAGTTTACAAAAAATCAAATCTTTCCGGAAAAATTACCGTTCCGTATTGCCCGGAAAGCACACTTTCCGGCATAGGAAATACCGATTTTATAAACGCGGTATGGTATCGTAAAAGCGTTGCGATGCCGGAAGACTTCAAAAACAAACGCGTCATACTGCATGTCGACGCCTGCGACTACGCGTCGACCGTATTTGTGAACGGCATTGCCGTCGGCTGCCATCGCGGCGGCTACACACCGTTTTCTTTCGATGTTACGGACAAACTGATCTCAGGAGAAAACAGCTTTGTGATCTATGCGGAAGACGATCCGCGTTCCCGTCGTCAACCGATCGGAAAGCAGAGCGCACGCCTTTACTCGGCGGGATGTTTTTATACGCGCGTTACGGGTATCTGGCAGAGCGTGTGGCTGGAGGCGGTGCCGGCGGGGCATATCCTTTCGATGCGCCAGTATCCGAATATTTCCGCTCCGGCGGTAACGCTTGACATCAAAGTAACAGCGGCGGCTATCGGCGAAAACATGCGTATCGTCGCTATGTATAAAGGCAAAACGGTAGGTACGGCCGAGGCCGTTATTCACGGCGAAAATGTTACGGTGACGGTACCGCTGACGGAAAAACATCTGTGGGAGATTGGCAACGGCCGTCTTTACGACCTTACGCTTTCGCTTTCCGGCGGTGATGACGTGACGTCCTATTTTGGCCTGCGGGAGATCGGTTGGGATAAAAACGGTATGAAACTGAACGGAAAACGGTTTTTCGGCCGGTATATTCTCGACCAGGGGTATTATCCCGACGGCATTTATACCGCGCCGTCCGACGCACGTCTGAAACAGGATATTCTCGATAGCATTGCGCTCGGTTTCAACGGTTCCCGCGCGCATGAAAAGATTTTTGAACCGCGCTATCTGTATCATGCCGACACGCTCGGTTATCTTGTCTTCGGCGAATTTCCCGGTTGGGGGCTGGATATCAGTCGTTACGACATACTTGACGCGGTGCTTCCCGAATGGCTTGAAGAGGTGGAGAGGGATTTCAGTCATCCGTGCATTATCGGGTGGTGTCCGTTCAATGAAACATGGGACGTTGACGGACGAAAGCAATGCGATGAACTGATCAGAACGGTTTACCGTGTGACGAAAGTGGTGGACGTAACGCGTCCGTGCATTGATACGAGCGGCAATTATCATGTGGAAACCGATATTTTCGACGTGCACGCTTACAGTCAGGATCCTGCGGAATTCGCGGAACAATTCGGAAAGGACGGCACGGTATATCCCGAAAGAATCAATGCGGAAACGGCGCGCCGTCAGAAATATGACCCCGAAAAATGTTTCATGGTCAGCGAATTCGGCGGAATCGGTTGGTCGCTTTCGGATAAGGCATGGTGTTACGGCAATGCGCCGAAAACCGCGGAAGAATTTGTTGCCCGCTATAAAGGGCTTGTAGACGTTCTCCTCGATTGTCCGCATGTTTCCGGTTTCTGTTACACACAGTTGACCGATGTTGAACAGGAACAGAACGGACTTCTGACGTATGACCGGCGGTTTAAATTCCCGCCGGAAGTTATCCGCGCCATTACCGCACGCAAGGCCGGAATCGAAGAAACGGAAGAATAAAGCGGCAGAGATATCATCCCGAAATTATCGGCAGAAAACGCCGGGCGAACGCTATGTTCGCCCGGTGTTTTTTCGACTTTCGGATGGATCGGCGTCGGGAAAAACGTTTTACGGGAAAATCGGATAAATTTACAGATAAGGCGACAAATATTTGTGCAATCTTATCAAAAAACGAACTTCCTGTTTTGTATATTGACAATCCGACAGCGTGAGGGTATAATAAAAATAATTCCCATTTTATTCCTAATATTATAGTGGATTCGGAGGCAAACGATGACATAATTTCCGGAAAACAGGGGCTCGTTTACAACGCATAGCCATGTGCCGCCCCGTTTCTTGTCGTGAAACGAAAGCGACGTATGCGGCATCATTGAAATTCGTTGCAATTTGTAAATTTTTATTGACAAATACGTATTCTTATAGTATTATAATTATATAGTATTATATTGAATCATTAAAAGGGGGTACGTCTTTTGTATGTTGATGTGCTCCTTTAAATTTTGTTTTGATATACGGGTGTTGAATGAATAATAATCTTCTGATTCTCGGCGCGGGACAATATGGTTCGGTGGCGAATATGAGACGATTATGATTTGAATGTTATAAGTAAGAGGTGAAGGTCACATGACAGATCGTACAAGAATGATTCCGTTTTCTCCTCCCGATATTTCGGAGGCTGAAATAAACGAAGTTGCCGAGGCTCTTCGTTCCGGCTGGATTACCACAGGCCCCAGAACAAAGAAACTTGAAAAAAAGATCGCCGAATGGATAGGCACGGAAAAATGCGTTTGTTTAAATTCCCAGACTGCCTGTGCCGAAATGGCGCTTCGTATACTTGGCGTCGGCAAAGGCGACGAAGTTATCGTGCCGGCTTATACATATACGGCATCCGCCTCTGTCATTGATCACGTTGGTGCGAAAATCGTCATGATTGATTCGCAGGAAAACAGTCTTGAAATGGATTACGACGCAGTGGAAGCCGCCGTTAACGAAAGAACCAAGGTCATAATCCCGGTTGACCTCGGCGGTGTGCCTTGTGACTATGACCGTATTTTTGATATTGTTGAACGTAAGAAGAATCTGTTCAGACCGTCAAATGAGATTCAGAAGGCTATCGGCAGAATCGCCGTGTGTGCGGATACAGCACATGCTTTTGGCGCAAAACGGCATGGTCAAATGGTTGGCAGCATTGCCGATTTTTCAAGTTTCAGTTTCCATGCAGTCAAGAATTTCACCACTGCAGAAGGCGGCGCACTGACATGGCGCACGATTAACGGCATCAGCAATGAAGATATTTATCATCAGTTGCAACTTCTCAGTCTGCACGGACAATCAAAAGACGCTCTCGCTAAAACAAAACTGGGCGCATGGGAATACGATATTGTAGGCACATGGTACAAATGCAATATGACAGACGTGGTTGCGGCAATCGGACTTGCACAGTTTGAGCGCTATCCCGCAATGTTGGCCAGAAGAAAAGAAATCATCGGGAAATATGACGCCGCGCTTAAGCCGCTTGGTGTAGAAACGCTTGACCATTACAATGCCGAACATGAATCATCGGGGCATCTTTATATAACTCGCGTACCGGGCATTACGCTTGAGCAGAGAAACGAAATTATCATAAAGATGGCAGAACGGGGTGTTGCATGCAACGTTCACTATAAGCCTCTTCCGATGCACATGGCGTATAAAAAACTGGGATTTGATATCAAAAATTATCCGAACGCCTATGCGCATTTCGCGAATGAGATAACCCTGCCGCTGCATACTTGTCTTACGGATGAGGATGTGGCGTATGTGATAGAGAAATACGTCGAGATATTGAAAGAGTATGTAAAATAATCGGAGGTGCGAGAATTGTATTCGGTACGCAAGTTGAGTAGATGTAATATTGCGAAACTTAAAACAGTGTCCGACATTCTTTATGAATGTGGCAAAGACATGGCCAAAAAGTATGATTTGCACCATTGGAACAATTCTCACATCAAAAATTATGTAATCGTTGCACTATGTGCCTTGAAAAACGATATTTATTTGGTGTATAACGAAAAAACACCTGTGGCGACATTTCAAACACGGAAAACGAAACAATCATTTTTGTTTCAAAAGTTAGCAACCGCCCCTGCGTTTTCCGGAGCGGGAATCGGGAGTTATTGTTTGACAGAGATTGAACGTTTGGCAAAAGAAAGCGGCTGTACGGAAGTTATTTGCGAGGTTTATGACAAAAGTGAGCACGCAAAGAATTTTCATGAACACAGGGGATATACAGTCTATGGCGCAACGGAGACATTGAAATATAATGAGTTGAAAATGCGAAAAGAGATTTAGGGATTTATGAAGAAAGTACTGATTATCGGTGCGGGTTTTTTGCAGAGTTTTGTCATAAAAAAAGCAAGAAGCATGGGATATGAAACACTGGCGGTAGATGCCGATCCGAATGCAATCGGCTTTCAATTTGCAGATAAGCATGAAGTCATCAATATTGTGGATGAAAAGGCATGCCTTGCTTATGCGCAAAATGAAAATATCAACGGTGTTCTGACAGCCGCAACCGATTACGGTGTTTTAACGGCCGCTTATATAGCAAAAGAAATGAATCTTGGCGGACTTGATTATGAGGTCGCAAAGTTGATAAAAAACAAGTACCGGGTGCGCAAGCGGTTGTTTGAAGCAAGGGTTGACGATACGGAGCAAGCGTATGAGGTGAATGAAAACACAGACACGAATGCTTTGTGTGAAAAATTATCGTTTCCCGTTATGGTCAAGCCCTGCGACGGTTCGGGCAGCAGGGGTGCCGCGCGTGTAGATGAAAAATCGCAGTTTTCCGGCGCCTGCAAAAATGCCGTTGCGGCATCAATTACACACCGAGCCGAAATAGAAACTTTTATCGTCGGTAAAGAATATGGCGCAGAAACGCTTGTTGCAAACGGAAAGGTATATGTTCTTGGCATTATGCGGAAGTGGATGACAAATCCTCCGTATTATGCCGAACTCGGGCATGCCGTTCCGACAGACTTGCCAAAAGAAGTAGAAGAAAGAGCAAAGCAATGCGTTGAAAATGCGATCAAGGCGCTTGGTATAAATTTCGGTTCTGTCAATATGGATATGCTTATTACTGCCGAAGGAAAGATACATATTATCGACATCGGTGCGAGAATGGGCGGCAATATGATAGGGCCGTGCATCATCCCGTACGGAACAGGTATTGATTATATGGCGAATATGATTCGCAATGCCGTCGGTGATGAGATTGACCTGACACCTCGTCAAAAGAGCGCCGTTGCTACCCGTTTGCTTGCTTTCGGAAACGGAGTAGTAAAACAACTCCCCGATTTTGAGAAGCTTGAAAAAGAATACGGAGTTAAAATTTATCATCATTTAGAGGTCGGTCAGACGGTTAAAGAATACCACACCAATCTTGATGGTTGCGGTTATATTGTTGCAAGAGCAGATAATGTTGAAACGGCTATAAAAAAAGCAAAAGAAGTATGGGAACTGATAGGAAAGACTATTTTTACGTTAGATTGAGGTGAGAGATATGGGCAGGCACGAAAGTGATGCAAGTGTAGAAGAGATTTACGAAAGCAGCAAAGAAAAGAAGAAATATAAAGGTTTGTATCAAATTGTTTTGAAACGCCTGATAGATATATTACTCTGCATTATTATCATTCCCTTTATTTTACTGGTAACCATTCCTGTTGCGATAGCTATAAAAATTGAAGACGGAGGGCCGGTTTTTTATAAGTCTCGCCGGCTTGGAAAAGGCTTCAAGGAATTCAATATGCTTAAATTTCGTTCTATGAAAGTAAACGCTCCCGACTTTAGAAATGATGATGGTAGCACATACAATTCACAGAGCGATAGCCGTGTGACCCGTGTTGGCCGTTTTATCCGTGAAACAAGCATCGATGAGTTGCCACAGTGCTTCAATGTGTTACTCGGACATATGAGTCTCATCGGCCCTCGCGCGGGCGATGTGGAGTCCAAAGATACATATGAAGAAGATGAAAAAGATAAAATGCTTGTTCGCCCCGGAATCAGCGGATATACGCAAGCATATTATCGAAACAGTATTAGCGTAAGAGAAAAAAGGCTTTATGATGCATGGTATGCGCACAACGTTTCTCTTTGGCTTGATATAAAGATTATTTTTAAAACGATCGCAACAGTTTTGAAAAAAGAAAACGTGTATACAAATAATGAGCCTGTCAAGGTTGAGGTTGCGGAAGAAGGAGTGCCACAGGAGGTTAATAAATGAGCAAGATATTGTTTATTTCCAATATCTCAAACAGAATAACAACGTTTGTTACTGCAAGTATTACAGTTGCCCATAGCTTGAATATAGATTTTTATCAAGCCGCGAATTGGCAGGATGCGGATCCGTCACAGATTGCAATCGATGAAAAAGCCTACGATATAAAAATTAAGAGTGTCCCGATTTCAAGGAATCCGTTTGCAAGAACAAATTGGACTGCATACAGAGAACTTATTGCGTTTATCAAACAAGAAAATATTGATTATATACATTGCAATACCCCGACAGGCGGCATCCTCGGTCGCTTGGCAGGCAAGAAGTGTAAGGTAAAAAAGATTATCTATCAGGCACACGGTTTTCATTTTTACAAGGGTGCGCCTAAAAAGAATTGGCTTTTGTATTATCCTATAGAAAAATGGCTTGCGCGCTATACCGACGCTGTGATTACAATCAATAAAGAGGACTTTGAGTTTGCCAAAAAGAAATTCAAATTAAGAAATCATGGTAAAGTTTATTACGTCCCCGGAGTGGGCATTGATGTAGCTCAATACAATCTTACCGAAAATGATCGTGAAAATAAAAGAAGGGAATTAGGGCTTTCTGAAAATGATGTTGCACTTATTTCCATGGGAGACCTGATAGATCGAAAGAATTATGACACTGCGATCCGTGCGGTTGCCGAAGCGAGTGAGCCTGCCTTACAGTATTTTATCTGCGGCAAAGGTCCTGAGGAAGAAAGACTCAAGGCGCTTGCAGATAACTTAGGCATTGCAAAACAGGTACATTTTCTTGGTTTCCGTTCAGACATCAAGGAGCTACTTAACGCTGCAGACGTTTTTCTGTTTACAACGAAGCAGGAGGGACTTCCTCGTTCTATGATGGAAGCCATGGCCTCGGGACTTCCTTGTATCGCAAGTAGAATCAGAGGAAATACAGATTTGCTTGATGGCACAGGGGGAGGTTTTCTGTGTGAACCGACCGACGTATCTGCATATGCTGAGAAGTTGAAACTCTTGGCAAGTGATAAGATTTTGCGTAAAACGATGGGCAGAAATAATCTCATCACGATACAGAAATTCAGCATTGAAACCGTCAATGGAGAAATCAGGAAAAAATATGAACAAAAATCGAATGGAGCGGTAACTCTTAATGAGTATATTCAATCCTTGCTTGACTATTTTCCACTGTGGGCAAAAAAACGAATTGAATTAAGTATTTCGCTTGACGCTTTTTTGTTGATTTCAGTAGGCGAATTAAATGCGAACAAAAATAATAGTGCAATTATTTCCGCAATGGAAAAGTTAAAAAACGAGAATCTTTACTACATTCTTTGCGGCGTTGGTGAGAAAAGGTCTGACCTTCAAAACCAAGCCGATAAAGCAGACTTGCACAACAATGTACGGTTCTTGGGTTACAGAAGCGACGTAAAGGAGTTGTACGAAGCTGCTGACTGTTTTGTTATGCCATCATTTCGTGAGGGACTTTCGCGTTCTATTATGGAGGCAATGGCGAGCGGTTTGCCTTGTGTAGTTAGTAAAATCAGAGGAAATAGCGACCTGATAATAGAGAACAAGGGTGGGTTTCTCTGCAAACCGTCAGATGTGGACGGCTTTGCGGAAACAATCAAATTACTTTACTGGAACAAAAATGTGCGTGAAGACATGAGCCGGTTTAATAAGATGAGAATTGAAAAATTTGACGTTTCGGAAGTAGAGAAAGAGATGAGAAATATTTACGCTGAAGTATTAGGAGAATAAGATGAAAAAGCGAGTTGTTTTGTTGCGTTCAAATCCGGTATCCCCCGATCCTCCTGTAGAGAAGGCGGCAAATACTTTAATTGCCAATGGATATGAAGTTGCTATTATAGGATGGGATAGGGGTAGCAATATAGCGGAGAGAAATGAAGCGTTGGCACTTGAACATGGTGTTGTAAAGATTGTTAGGTTTGGCATTCCTGCAATATTTAATGGTGGTATTAGAAAAAATCTT
>ULRP01004698.1_pt1 | contig 13927 bp, 10 predicted proteins | sample 1955521 | NCBI WGS metagenome assembly ULRP01 (sample SAMEA4835685, study PRJEB28245) | human gut metagenome | biome: gut microbiome; material: fecal sample | place: Denmark | collected 2008
GAACGCTTCCATTTCCTCTTTGCGGAAAAAACCGAAGAGTTCGATCCCGTCTTCCCGCACGGCAAGGTGTGTGAAAAGGCGCACGGATTCTCCCTCTTTTCCGGCGAGGGATTCGGATGTATTCAGACTGACGGTGGTTTTATAGCCGACGCCGCCACATTCGACTACGGCAGTGGAGGAATCGCGGTAAATGAGTTCGCCGCGTACATGGTAGAGCATAGGGAACCTCTTTTCAGTGTTTATTTTTGATTGGTCGCACGACGTTTTTTTCGCAGTGTATACGTCAGCGTGGTATAGCCGATAAAGGAGAATGTGCCGATAACGGTGAGCAGGATGGCGGTTCTGTAACAGTCGGGGAAATAGGTGAATGTGACGGTGTGCGTTCCCGGCGTTATGTCAAATCCGAGGCAGGCGTCCAGTGTGCGGTAGGTCGTGACGGCTTCACCGTCCACCGTCACTTTCCATCCCGCGTCATACGGAATCGTCGTGAACAGGACGTTTTCCTCACCGTCAACGGTCACGGTGCCTGCAAAGCAGTCGTCGGCAAAGGAAGTGAGCGTGAGGCCGCCGGCGGAAAGCTCGCGGTAAAGCATATCGAGAACGTCTTCGTTCATGTTGAAGAAATACGGTACGTTCCGTCCCATATGCGTTTTCTTTTCGGTAATGGTGAAAGTGACGTTTACCGTTTCGCCCTCGGAGAAATTTCCGATGTCGAGAATACCGTAATTGAAATTGGAGAAGTAATAATCTTTTTCTCCGCCGTTGACAGTGAAAGTCGTTTCGTCATAAGTGGCGGCCGGAATATACATATAGATGTGTCCGTTTTTGTTTGCGGTTAATGTAAACGTAACTTTACCGTCTTCGCCTTCTTTGGCAGGTTTGTAATAGATACTGTCGAATCTTTCCGAAACGGTTTTTCCGCTGTCTTTATTGGTTTTTTCATAGAGGCGGTAGGTGCCGGTGGTCAGAACGCCGGTCATTTTTGTTTCGTGTGACAGAGGCGTAAACAGTTCGATCTCGCGCCCCATGAGCGCGGAGTAGATCGCGTTGAGACGCAGGCAGGCGCTCCGTCCGTCTCCCTCGTGTACGCTGATATAACGGACGCCGTCCGGAAGAATATACTTCCCGTCACGGTCGATTTCCGGCTGTACGAACGTAAGGCCGTTTACATTCCCGGATACGCAGTAGCCGAGCGGAAGCGCGTGCAGGTTCTCACATACCAGAACGCCGGTGCCGGAGGCGAATTTCCGGGACTTTCCTTCTCCGTTCATGAAGACGCCGTCTTCGTTCCGTACAATAGTCAGCGTATCGCCGAGCGTATACAGCGAGCCGTTATATTTGGCGAAACGGACGGCATAGCCGTCGGAAAGGACATCTTTTGCATCGGCCATAATGTATTTTACGCCGAGCAGCATGTCCGACGCGGGGTTCGGGAAACAGTATTGCGAATAATTGGAACGCGCCGTCAGACCGCATACCGCGAGAAAATCTATCTGTGAACGGTTGAGCGTGGAGGTAGAGCCGGAAAGTCCGTAAATGCCGAGCTGATAGTTATCGTTCATTTTACGGGACACGGTTTTTTCCGTGCGGTAAAAAGGGGACGGATCGTTTTCACGGATATACGCCGCCACATCGTTGAAACGGTTGCCGAAATTCACATAATACTTGCGTCTTGAAATCACAACGTCGCTGTCCAGAAAATAAAGCGTCAGGGCGCCGGAGGCAACGACCTCCACCGCGACCACCGCCAACGTGATCATGGCGATGACACGCCGCATATACGGGCGGAATTTCATATATAGAAACGCATAAGTGTAATACGCGAGGAGAACGGTGGTCAGTACGAGGAGCAGGATTTTTTTCGTTTTGTCTTCCGCGAGAAGAAAGTATGAGAGCACGAACAGGAAAAGCACGATTCCCGTTCCGAGTATGGCTTTCGGCGACACGCTTTCCTCTTCGTCATGCGCCGCGAAGAAACGCGCCGACATGGAAAGAAACAGGAAACTGAAAACAAAACTGTAACGGCAGTTCATCCAGTTCGGCGCCTGAAAGCCGTGAAATACAAGGTCGGTCGCTTTGATGGAAGCGAAAAACAGAAACAAAAGAAGCGAGAAGAGGTAGGCCGCCTTTTCGCGTGCGGAGATCTTCTTTGACAGAAAATAGAATGGAACAAGAAACAGTGTAATCGTTCCGCTGTAGAGAAAAGGGAGTCCCGACGGGCGAATGGTGTCATACGAGGCAATGAACAACTTGGAAAAGAGATCGAGAAGCTGAAAAAGCGAACGGAACTCATATTTCGGCGTTGAAAAAGTATCCTTGCCGAACGTGAGCGAATAATAAGCCGGAATAATCATAACGGCCGCCATCATGATGGCGATGGCGGAAGATATGGCAATGCGGCCGAGTGCGCGGAAGAAGACCGCTTTTTCGTTTTCAAGATGCCGTTCTTTACGGCTTCGTGCGAAGACAAGCAGGAAAAAGTAGCAGAAAACGAAAAGACAGGTCATGTAGCCGATATAATAATTGAACAGCAATGTGGCGGTAAGAGCCAGTGTATACAGTATGGTCTTTTTTTCGTCTACAAGCGCATGCAACCCCATAATGATCAGAGGAAGCAGATAAAGCGCGTCGATCCACATTGTATTGCTCTGAAGCGCGGTGGCATAACCGCAGAAAGCATAGAGAACCGAAAGCATGATGGCGGGAATATCGGGACAACGGAGCGTATGACGGGCGAAAATGCCGAAAGTAAGTCCGCAAAGCCCCGCCTTGACCGCCATCATGAAGTAGATGGCTTCGGTGATATTGCCACGGGGGAAAAGACAGACAATATAGGAGAGGGGGCTGGCCAGATAGTAGGCATAGATGCCGAGAAATTCGCCGCCCATCGCGCGCGAAAACGAATAAAGTAAAGAGCCGTTGCCGTATACCGCGTCGCGCAATGCGTTGAAGAAATAAATATACTGGGCGTTCAGGTCAAGAACCAGAACCGATGACGGTCCTACCGGAAAAACGCCGCCGATGGAATGAATAAGAAACGTGAACAGAAAGGGAATGGCAAAACAATAGATGAGCGCGCTGTGCTTTCTGTGGAGAAGAATGTCCGCGGCAAACGGCGAGAAACGCCGCCATAGCCGTTTCGGCCATGCGGGTGGGCGCGACTCCGCGGGCGCGGAGTCGCATGAAGAATTTGCGGTCGTATCATTCGGAGTGTCGGAAGCCATGTTGTCTATAAAAGGTTGCGGCGTCGGCGTTATCGCGCCGCTTTCCGGGTCTTCATTCAACGGTTGCCCGTTTTCATTCGGCATGACTGTCTCCTTCCGATTCAATCTTTCGGGTGATTTTCTCAAGTTTCAGCCGTTCCATCGTCATATCGCGGCCGCAGGTAAGACACCGTATACGTATGTCACTGCCGACACGCAGAACGATAAAACGTTTGTCGCCGCAGGGGTGCGGCTTTTTCATGATGATAATATCTCCGGTTTTGTAACGTATGATTTCCATTTTCAGAGATTGTCTTCCTTTTTCTGTGAAGAAATTTTCGGAGAAAAACGAACGGCGCAGACGCCGGCCGCGATGAAGAGCGCAAGGCCGAGAAAAGACAGGTACGGTGCCGCGGGGGATATTCCGGCCGTTCTCATCGGTTGCGGCGTAAAGGAAAAGACAAGGTGCAGGTAGCCGGTTTTTTCGAGCGGCACGGCCAGCATACCGTAAAAGTTTTCGGTTTGTGCCGGTTCGCCGTTTACCGTGACGGTGAAACCACCGCTGTAAGGGAGCGATGTGAAAAGAAACGTTCTCCCGGTGGTAATATAGATGTTGGCGTCGATTTCTCCGACGGAGACATTGTTCGGCGTTGCGGCATAAGACGCGAGTGCGTCGGCGATGCGGGTACAGGCGTCGGCGTCGATGATGGCGCCCGTAACGTGTGCCGCTTCGGATTCCGAGAGGCCTGTCAGCCTGAAAACGCCGTTTTCCGTATGGATTTCACGGATTTTTGTTCCGTCGTAGATATACATGACAGCGGTTTCGGAATCGGGGGCGATCAGGGTAACGGTACCGCTGTCCGCATCCGTTTCCTTTTCGGCGGAAAAGAAGATTTCTTCTCGCGTGCCGAGCAGAACCGAGAGAAAATCATTCATAACGGTAAAGGGATTGCCGTTCGGATCCGGTTCCCAATGGGCGAGGTAGTTCTGCGCGGAAATTCCGAGGGGAACGGCCATCGGATTCTTATACACGGTGCGTCCGCGGACCGTGACGGCGTATTCTTCATACAGTCCGTTTTCGTTTGCCGTACGGCCGGTTCCGTAGACAATACCGAGGACGGTTTCCAGGGCGGGAGTGACGCCCTCTGCAACACCGTTTTCATAAGAAGCGCCGAACAAACGGAAAAATTCCGCGAGACTGTCGCTGTTCGGTTCGCCGAGCGCGGACGGATAGCCGATAACGCCGCTGTCCGCGTCACGGTAGAGGTAGAAAGGGCAGTCTGCACAGGCGGCCGCCACGTCGCGGGGCGCTTTATACGATACGGTTGAGGTTTCCGAATGGGTGATGTCGTAATCGGCGGCTTCCACCGCAGACCGCGACAGTACAACGCGTGCGGAAAGCGTGGTTTCGGTCAGCGCGATGAAAAGGATCAGAGCGAAAAGCCAAGGCTTTTTTGTCTGTTTTGCCGTCTTTGTGAAAAACAGAATCAGAATCGTGCTCCCCACAACGAGACAGGCGGAAAGCGGGTCGTTCAAGATCGGTGCGGGGTCTTTTACGGTTTCCGGCGTTTCGATCGCCAGTTTTTCGGCAATCAGGAAAAGAAGAATAATGCCGGCGGCAGAGAAAGCGGGAACCGACGATCCCTCCGTAAGATACAGGCGAAGACCCTTGTCCGCAAGCCGCAGGAAAAACGTGACGAAGAGGAAAGCGCCCGCATAACGGTAAACGGCAAGATCACCGAGAATCTGGAGAAGCGACGCCGTATGCGGCAGACACAGAAGTAAAAGTACCGCTGTCGGAAGAGCGGCCTCCGTTAGCTTGTCCCGCAACGGAACGCTTCCGGAAGCGAAGAAAACGGGGACGAAAAGCAGGGCGGCAATGCCCGCGTAAAACAGCGGGGAACCGCCGTCGGTAACGGTGTCAAAAGCGGCGGGGAAAAAAGCGTCCGGAAGCGCGGCGTAATGCATCGGAGAGGCCGCCGTGAAAAAGGCGCCGAAATCAAGGGAGGCAAGGTAGGGAAAGAGACGGAAAGAAGAGATGAGAAGAGCAAGAATAAAAGAAACAATAAAGAAAGCGACGCGGAGGCAACGGGTATAGGCCGTTTCTTTTTCGGAAATCAGCAGGTAGAGAAGATACATAAGCGCGCCGACGGTGGCAAGGTAGGAAAAATGCGTGGCAAAAAGGAACGAAACGGACAGCGTTACGGTGAGGAGAAAAAAGCCGTATTTTATAAGAAGCGTGCGAACGCCGAGCAGAATCAGAGGGAAAAGAACCGCGACCGCCGCGTCGGCGACCGATTCCTGCGCAGAAACGATCAGCGTGCTTGACAAAGCGTAGGACAGGGAAAAGAGCACGGTCGGGAACCCGTTTTCGCCCCGTTCGGTTTCGAGAAAAAGCGCGAAAGCCGTTCCAGCCGCGCCGATGAGAAGCACGGAAGGGAAAGGCATAAGCGCACGGTTTGTAAGAAACAGAAAAAACATGCCGGAAAAGGGCAATAGAAAAGAAAGAGAAAGCGTCAGTGCGGGGGAATTTTTTCTTTTTTCTCCGATAATGATGTCCGGCATAAAAAATCCTTTCCGGTGCCGGTTTCCGGCACAGCATGGATATACATAGTTATTTTACCATATTCCGTTCGGTTTGTAAACCGTATTTTCGGAAGTTTTTCCGCAGGATTTTCATCAATACAAATTGACGGAACCGAAAATATATGATATAATTACATATTATATTGCAATTTTATCCTTATCGGCTGTCGCCGCACGGAAAGAAAGGGGAACCGCTTTGATTATTCTCGGTATAGATCCCGGTCTGGCAATTGTCGGGTGGGGGGTTATCGAAAAACGGAATAACCGCTTTTATCCCGTGGCATACGGCGCCATCCGTACGCCCGCACATACGCCCGTTGCGACGCGCCTTTCGCAGATATATGAGGATATGCAAACCTTGTTTTCGCGTTACAGACCCGACGCCATGGCGATCGAGGAACTTTTTTTCAATACCAATGTCACAACGGGAATTACGGTGGCGGAGGCACGCGGCGTTGTGCTTCTGGCGGCGGAGCAGAACGGCATCCCCGTTGCCGAATACACACCGATGCAGGTGAAACAGGCAGTGGTGGGATACGGCAAGGCGGAAAAGAAGCAGGTCATCGCTATGGTGACGTCGCTTCTCGGACTGAAAAAACCGCCGTCGCCCGACGACACGGCAGACGCGATCGCCATTGCTCTCTGCCATGCGCAATGTGAAAGTTCACGGTTGCAGAAATATTTTTCCTGAATACCGCCGGTATTCGGATGAGAAGGATACGGAATTATGTGGATTGCAGATAAATGGAACGAATATACGCTGATCGACATATCGGACGGCGAACGCCTTGAGAAATGGGGACGCTATACGCTGGTGCGCCCCGATCCGCAGGTGATCCTGAAGAATGTCAAAACAAGTCCGCTGTGGAACCGTGCGGACGCCAGTTATCGCCGTGCCAGAAGCGGCGGCGGCGCATGGCAGGACAACAAACTTCCCGAAAAGTGGACGATTGCATACGGCGATCTCCGGTTCCGTATAAAGCCGATGGGGTTCAAACATACGGGACTTTTCCCTGAGCAGGCCACGAACTGGGAATGGTTTTCTTCGCTGATCCGTGAACGCGCCGCCTGCGGAAAGGAAACGCGGGTGCTGAATCTTTTCGCTTACACGGGCGGCGCAACGGTCGCCGCGGCAAAGGCCGGCGCATCGGTCTGCCATGTGGACGCGGCAAAAGGCATGGTTGCCGCGGCAAAGGAAAATGCGGCGCTGTCGGGACTCGCCGAAGCCAGAATACGCTATATCGTCGATGATTGCAAGAAATTTATCGAACGCGAGATGCGGCGAGGCAACCGCTATGACGGCATTATTATGGACCCGCCTTCCTATGGCCGCGGCCCGACGGGCGAAGTCTGGAAGCTGGAAGAGAATATCGACGCCTTTGTTTCGCTTGCGGCGGAACTTCTGTCCGACGACCCCGCTTTCTTTTTACTGAATTCCTATACGACGGGACTTTCCGCCGCGGCGATGAAATCCGTTACCGATCTGCGCGTGGCACGCGGTCGCAACGCTTTTTCGGAGGCGGAGGAGATCGGTCTTCCCGTGAAAGAAAAGGGCATTGTTTTGCCCTGCGGTTCCAGCGTCCGTATTAGCTTTGGGAGAAAATGCGAATGAGTGATTTTATCAAGGCCGAAGGGTTAGGCTATTCTTATGAAGACAGCGACGAGCCTGCGCTCCGCTATGTGGACTTTTCCGTAAAAAAAGGGGAATACACGGCGATTCTCGGTCATAACGGTTCGGGAAAGTCGACGCTTGCAAAACTCCTGAATCTGATCCTGCTTCCGTCTTCCGGCAAATTGACGATCGACGGCAAAACCATCACCGCGGATATATCCGACGACGAAGTTTTCGATATCCGGCGCAAGATTGGCATGGTGTTTCAGAATCCCGATAACCAGCTGGTGGCCACGGTGGTGGAAGAAGACGTTGCCTTCGGGCCGGAGAATCTCGGCGTTCCGCCGGAGGAAATCCGCGCCCGCGTTGCCGACGCATTGAAAAAAGTCGGCATGACTGCCTATGCCGCGCACTCGCCCGCCTATCTGTCCGGCGGACAGAAACAGCGCGTCGCCTTAGCCGGCGTGATCGCCATGCGCCCCGCCTGCATCATTTTCGATGAATCCACGTCGATGCTCGACCCTGTCGGGCGGCGCGAAGTGATGGCCTGCATGGACGAGCTTCATGAGAAAATGGGTATGACCATTATTCATATCACACATTATATGGAAGAAGCGGCGCGTGCCGATCGGATTTTTGTTATGAACGACGGCGATATCCTCTTTTCCGGTACGCCGCGCGAAGTCTTTTCGCGTGAAGAGGAACTGTACGCCGTAGGCCTCGGCGTTCCGCAGGGAACGGCGCTCCTTTCCGCGCTCCGCCGCGCGGGATGCGATCTGCCCGCGGGACTGACGGCGGTCGACGATTGCGTTGCCGCTATAGACGGTCTTCTGAAGAAAGGAGGACTTTCTTATGGCGGATAAACTTGTTCTTGAACACATATCCTATGTATACAGCAAAAACACACCTTTTGAGACCGAAGCGCTGTCCGATGTCTCGGTTGCCTTTGAAACCGGTAAGATCACCGGCCTTATCGGTCATACGGGGTCGGGAAAATCCACGTTGGTGCAGATGCTGAACGGCCTTCTCAGGCCGACGTCGGGGCGTGTATTGCTTGACGGGACGGATATTTTTTCTTTGAAAAAGAAAGAACTGGCGAAGATCTGCTTCCGCGTCGGTCTTGTGATGCAATATCCCGAATATCAGCTTTTTGATGAAACGGTACGCCGCGATATCGGTTACGGGCCGCGCAATATGCGGCTATCGGAAGAAGAGGTGGCGGAGCGTGTAACGGAGGGAATCCGCTTTGCGGAGTTCCCGGAGGCGCTCCTCGACAAATCGCCGTTTGAACTATCCGGCGGACAGAAACGCCGCGCGGCCATCGCCGGCGTCATGGCGATGCGCCCCGAAGTACTGGTGCTTGACGAACCGGCGGCGGGACTTGATCCGCGCGGGAAAACAGAGATTCTGAGCGGCATTCGGGAATACGCCAAAAAAACAGGCGCCACGGTCATTCTTGTCAGTCACAGTATGGAGGACATGGCGCTGTATTGCGACAATATTGCGGTAATGAACCACGGTAGACTGTATACTTACGGCAAAACGGAAGAGGTTTTTGGCGCCGCCAATCTTCTTTCCGAAGCGGGTCTTGATATTCCCGAAGTGTCGCGTATCGCGGTGGCGCTGCGGCGCCTCGGCTATCCTCTCACGGGAAAACTGTATACGGTGGACGGTGTTGCCGACGCGGTTCTCCGCCTTATAAAGGGAGGTGACGGCCGTGATTAAAGACATTACGCTCGGTCAGTTTTTCCCCGGAAATTCGGTGCTTCACCGTATTGATCCGCGCATGAAACTGATCCTGTCGGTTCTGTATATCGTTGCGGTATTTATGGCGCAGAGTTATGCGGCTTTTGTGCTGATTCTCTTATATTCTTTCCTTCTTGTCATTCTCGGTCGCATTGCGGTCGGCGTTGTCTTGAAAGGATTGAAGCCCGTCCTTTTTATTCTGATTTTCACTGTTTTACTCAGCGTTTTCTTTACGCGCGGTGCCGGAGCGGAAGAACCGATCTTCCGTTTTCACGCCATTGTGATTTATGAAACGGGTATCCGCCGCGCCGTTTTCATGGCGGTGCGCGTTGTTGCCCTGATCATCGGCACATCGGTGCTTTTAACCTATACCACGTCGCCGATCCGCCTTACCGACGGTATTGAGGCGCTTTTCCGGCCGCTTGCAAAACTTCACGTTCCGGTGCACGATTTCGCCATGATGATGTCGATTGCCCTGCGGTTCATTCCGACCTTTGTGGAGGAGACCGATAAGATTATGAATGCCCAGAAAGCGCGCGGTACCGATTTTTCGTCGGGCGGACTGATCCGCCGTGCTAAGGCTCTGCTGCCGATTCTGATCCCGCTTATTTTTTCGGCGATCCGCCGTGCGGACGATCTTGCCACGGCGATGGAATGTCGCTGTTATCGCGGGGGAGAGGGACGTACCAAAATGCGCGAACTGCACTATGCTCCGCGCGATCTGTTCATGTTCCTTTTTGTCGGCGCCTTTCTCGCCGCCGTGATTCTCGTCAACCGTTTTCTGCCGATGGGGAGTCTCTGATATGCAGTATTTTTGCAAGATCCGCTACCTCGGACAGTATTTTTCGGGGTATCAGGTACAGCCGGAAGTGCGTACCGTGCAGGGCGCGCTGAATAAGGCCGCGAGGGAAATATTCGGCGTGGATTGCGCCGTTACCGGTTGCAGTCGTACCGATCGCGGCGTTCATGCGGAATGTTTTTGCCTGACTTTGCGTCTCCCGGACGGCCGGTTGCCGATACCGCCGGAAAAATTGCCGCGCGTCATGCAGACGGCTCTCCCGACGGACGTTTCGCTTTATTACGCCGCGCCGATCGACGACGCGTTCCATGCGCGCTATGATGTTCGCAGCAAAACCTACGAATACCGCATCATGAATACGGCGCTTATCGACCCTTTTCTGTACGGGCGCGTTTGGTTTGTCGGCTATCCTCTCGATGTGATACAGATGAACCGCGCGGCCGGATATTTTACCGGCACACATGATTTTTCCGCTTTTATGGCGCAAGGATCGCATGTGAAGTCCACTGTGCGGACGATATTTGAAAGCGCCGTGACGGAAAATAACGGCATGGTTACTTTTCGCGTGACGGGCGACGGGTTTCTTTACAATATGGTACGCATTATGACCGGGACGCTTTTCTCCGTCGGAACCGGGAAGCGCGCCGCGGAAGACATTCCCGACATTATCGCGTCAAAAAAACGCGTTGACGCCGGCGAAACGGTGCCGCCGGACGGTCTGTATCTTACAGACGTTGTTTATTAACGCCGCGCATCGGACAGACGGAAAAATGTTACAACCTTTTTGCCGAAAAGAATCAAAAACTCTGCGCATACTGTATACAGTATCGCGTGAGGAGTCGGACTGCCCTTTCTGCCGCTACAGACGGTCGGAAACGCGGCAGTCCTTTTATATTATTATGAAGAAGAAAAAAATCGGAACGGCGAAAAAAAGGCATACATTGCTGCGTACGCTGTCGGTTCTTTTCGGAGCGGCGCTTTTGTTATCGGTATTGGCGGCGGGCGGCGTTCTGATATATGCCGCGCACGGGATTGATTATGCGGCCGATGAAGCGCTGTTTGAAAGTGCGCGCGGCAACCGTACAACACGTTTGTTTTACAACGGAAAATCCGGAGAAACGGCGACCGACGCGCCGGTTGCCGTGGAAGGTTACAACGCCGTGGAATGGAGGGCGGCCCGCGTGTCGCTTGCGGACAGCGGCCTTTTTGTTCCGTATGAAAAGATACCGTCCGCGCTCCCCGATGCCATTGTGGCCATCGAAGATCACCGTTTTTATGAGCACGAGGGAGTGGATATCCTTCGCACGGGAAAGGCGGCGCTGAACTATGTGTTCGGTTTTGACAGCCGGTTCGGCGGTTCTACCGTTACCCAGCAATTGGTGAAGAATCTGAGCGGGGAAGACGAACAGAGCGTCATGCGAAAGATACGGGAGATGCTCCGTGCGTATCATATTGAAAAAACGTATTCCAAAAAAGAAATTCTTGAACTCTATCTCAATATCATACCGCTTTCCGACGGATGCGTCGGCGTCGGCAGTGCCGCGGAACATTATTTCGGAAAGAAAACGGAAGATCTGACGCTTGCGGAGTGTGCGAGCCTTGCGGCCATCACCAATTCGCCCACTTATTATAACCCGATCCGGAACAATGAAAACAACCGCCGCCGCCGCGATGTGATTTTGCGGGAAATGGCGCGTTACGGGTATATTGACGACGAAACCGCCGCTCTTGCCGAAAATCTGCCGGTGCGCGTGTCAGAACAGGCGGTAAGCGGCGAGAAAGTGCGGTCGTGGTACGCGGAAACCGTTCTGTCGGATGTTGTGCGCGATCTTGCCGTACAGAAAAAAATGAGCAGAGAAGCTGCCGCCAATCTCGTATACGGCGGCGGACTTACCATTTACACGCTGATGGATACTGATGTGCAGACGGTGATCGAACGTTACTTCCGTAATCTTGCGCATTTTGACAATGCGGCGGATATGGATTATGCGATCACGGTTGTGGATCCGCGGAATGGCGCGCTTCTCGGCATTGTGGGAAATAAGGGCGAAAAAACGGCAAACCGCGTTCTGAATTACGCCGCGGACGCTTTGTTGCCACCCGGTTCCGCTCTGAAACCGCTGTCGGTTTATGCGCCTGCGTTGGAAGAGGGACTTATCACATGGAGCAGTGTTTTTGACGATACGCCCGCGCAGTTTACAAAGACCGCGGACGGCTATCGCATGTGGCCGCGTAATGCAAGCCGCATTTACAGCGGGCTTACTACCGCGGCGGACGCATTGGCTTTTTCCAAAAATACGGTTGCCGTGAAAATTCTTGATAAGGTCGGTCTGAGCAGGTCGTACCGTTATCTTACGGAGAATTTCGGTCTATACGGTCTTGTAGAAAAAGAAAATGACGAAAACGGCAATTTTTATACCGATCTTGCTGAAGCACCTTTGGCTCTCGGTCAGTTGACGCACGGTGTGACGCTCCGGGAACTGACGGCGGCATACGCCGCTTTTGCCGATGGCGGCAGGCGCCATACGTCGCGCTCCTATCTCCTTGTGCTGGACAGTCACGGGCGGGTACTTTTGAAAAACGAAGACACGGTATACCGTGCCGTATCCGAAGAAACGGCCGCCATCATGACGAAAATGCTGTGCGGTGTTACCGAGACAGGAACGGCACGCACGCTGACGCTTACAAAGCGGATAGAAGTTGCGGGGAAAACGGGAACGGCGGGGACAGGAGAACAGCGGTGGTTTATCGGATATACGCCGTATCTTTGCATCGGTGTGTACGGCGGCAGTCATGACGGAAGAACAGCGACGGCAGGTAATTTCACCGGGCATCTTAAAGTTTGGGACGGGGTAGCAACCGCTTTGCATGCACCGTATTTTGTCCGCAACAGAACACCGATACACTTCCGTATGCCGGATACGGTGGTGACAGCGGGGTATTGCCGTGATTCCGGCGAGTGCATGGGGGAAAACTGCCGTTACGATCCGCGCGGAGAACGGGAAAGCGTCGGCTATTTTGTACGCGGGACCGAACCGCATACAAGCTGTCATCGACATATATGCGTATTGTATGATGAGGACGGAGGCGGCGTCGTGCAACAGAAATGCTTCACGCTTCTGAATCCCGGCCATCTGAAAAAAACGGCGCTGTTATTGGTTCCCGAACGCGACTTTCCGACAGAGGTGCGTATTCTGGATGCGGAGTATGTTTACCGGGAGGGACGGATCACCGAAGCGGCCGATCCGAAATTGCCGTATTTCTATGCGGACGTCAAACCGGGGCATTACGTCGGATTGCCTTACACGGAGACGCCGTATAATCGCCCGTGTCCCTTGCATGGGAAAAAGGAAGACGACATGGAGCGAAAAGAGGAAGATCGGGAAAATGAAACAGGCGGAGAAAATGAAGAAAAACGACTTCCTTTTCCGTTTTTCGGACGGTTTGATTTATGGGGAAAAAAGAATATTTCCGATGCAACAGATGCTCCGGAAACAAACATCGAAACAGAAGAGACGGAACCGTGATTCCGTCTCTTTTTCTTTGTTATGCAAACTGTGATTTACATTATAGCAGGTTTTTCATACGTTCCACCGCCAGAAGCACGTCGTCTCTCTGCGCGAAAGCGGAGAAACGAACGTAACCTTCGCCGGCCTCGCCGAAGCCGATGCCCGGCGTGGTAACGATACCGCCGTCGTTCAGAAGAAGATCGAAAAACGCGCGGGAATCCATGCCCTCCGGGCAGGCGACGAACAGATAGGGCGATACGTCTCCGCCCGTAAAGAAAAAGTTCTTTTCCTTAAAAAATGCGGCGAGAAGCGCGGCGTTTTCACGATAATACAAAAGATTGTTTTCACATTCGCGCCGACCTTTTTCGGAAAGCGCGGCTTCCGCGCCGCGTTGCGTGATATAGGACACGCCGTTGGAACGGATAGCCTTGCGGCGCATATGCAAAGCGGCGACCGAATGGCCGTCTGCGGT
>ULRP01013034.1_pt1 | contig 13912 bp, 10 predicted proteins | sample 1955521 | NCBI WGS metagenome assembly ULRP01 (sample SAMEA4835685, study PRJEB28245) | human gut metagenome | biome: gut microbiome; material: fecal sample | place: Denmark | collected 2008
CTGCGGGGCACCTTCCCCTCGAGGGGAAGGCTGACGATACGGGGGAAACCAGCCATCGCAAACCTTCGCCCCCTACCTATAGAACCTCTTTCGCAAACGATCAAGGGGCAGCACGCCTCCAGGGCTGACCCTGAACTTTGAACCTAAACCAACAACCAATCAACCAAAGGACACATATATGAGTATTCAAGAGATATTGACCCAAGTGAAGTCCGGCGCGCTGTCGCTCTCTGCGGCAGAGGCGCTCATCCGTGAGAATCCGGCGGAGCGATCCTATGAGGAAATGGGATTTGCCAAGCTCGATACGGATCGGAAGAAGCGTTCCGGCTTTGCAGAAGTGATCTACTGCCAGGGGAAATCTGACGAATTCATCGGACAGATCTTCCGAAGGCTCTATGAGGTGGAGGGGGAAGTCTTCGGCACCCGCGCCTCTCCCCACCAGTATGAGATCGTGAAGGAATTCCTGCCGGAGATCTCCTATGACCCGGTGTCGCATATCCTGAAGCTGGAAAAGGAGAAGGAGCACATCGGCTGCGTGGCCATCTGCACGGGCGGCACGGCAGATATTTCCGTCGCAGAGGAAGCGGCACAGACGGCAGAGTACTTCGGGACGCATGTCGAACGTGTCTATGATGTGGGTGTCAGCGGCATCCACCGCATCCTTTCGAAGGAGGCGATCGTGCGCCGCGCGAACTGTGTCATCGCAGTGGCAGGCATGGAAGGGGCGCTCGCCTCGGTCATCGGCGGGCTTGTGAAGAATCCCGTCATCGCAGTGCCGACGTCGGTGGGCTATGGCGCGAGCTTCCACGGCCTTTCGGCGCTCTTGACGATGATCAATTCCTGCGCGAACGGCATCGTCACCGTCAATATCGACAATGGCTTCGGCGCCGGCTATGTGGCGACACAGATCAACCGATTGGCGGAAATGGGACGGATTTGAAAGTTACCATATCGCCATATTTCTTGTTATGATTACGTGCCATAATTAGGAATGAGGAATGAAGGTGGCGGCTTCGCCGAGATCGAGGGCTCAGGTCGCAGCTGTTCTGGCATTCGTACTCTCAAGTGCGACGTTTCTCGCCGCTCAGGATGACGAAACGAGGCGATGCCCGAAAGTCGTATTCAACACCAGTCACTCGAAGCTCCTAATCCCTAGCCACTAGTCCCTAGCTACTAGAATCCAGTCACCAGTCACTCCTGATTCCAACCAATAATCAACAACCAACAAGGAGAAACCATATGGGAAAAACATTATACCTTGAAACTTCCTCCGGCATTAGCGGAGATATGTTCGTCGCAGCGATGATCGACCTCGGCGCAGACCCGGAGGCGCTGGAACGCGCGCTGAATTCCATCCCCGCGGACGGTTTCATGGTGGAGATCTCCAGCGTCAAGAAATCCGGCATTGCGTGCTGTGATTTCAATGTCATTCTGGATGCAGCCCATGAAAATCATGACCATGATATGGCCTACCTCTATGGCCCGGCGCCGGTCAGCTCGGCAGCTCCGCAGGAGGAAGCACATCACTGCCATTGCCATGAGGAAGAGGAAGCACATCATTGCCACTGCCATGAGGACGAGGAAGCGCATCACTGCCATTGCCATGAGGACGAGGAAGCGCACCACTGCCATTGTCATGAGGACGAGGAAGCGCATCATTGCCACGGACACGGAGGCGAAGAGCCTCATCATCACCATGAGCATCACCACCACCACGGACGCCATCTGGCAGAGATCCTGGGCATCATCGACGCGACAGACATGACAGACTCGGCGAAAGCACTGGCGGGCAAAATGTTCCACATCGTAGCGGAAGCAGAGTCTCTCGCCCATCACATGCCGCTGGAAGAGGTGCATTTCCATGAAGTCGGCGCCATCGACTCCATCGTAGATATCATTGCCGCGGCGGTCACCTTTGACAGCCTGGGGATCACGGATGTCATCATCCCCTGCCTCACCGAGGGCAGAGGCACCGTCCGCTGCCAGCACGGCGTGCTGCCCGTCCCCGTCCCGGCGACCATGAATATCATCGAAGCCTACGATATGCCGCTCACCATCATGGAGGCGAAGGGGGAATACGTCACGCCGACCGGCGCAGCCATCGCGGCTGCCATCTGCACGACGCACCAGCTGCCGAAAGCCTTCCGCATCGTGCGTACAGGCCTTGGCGCGGGCAAGAGAGCCTACACCGAGCGCACGAATATCCTCCGCGCATACCTCATCGAAGGGAATGCCATGGAAGAGGGCAAGGATGAGATCGTGAAGCTCGAGACCGACATCGACGACAGCACCGGCGAAGCGCTCGGCTATACCATCGATCGCCTCATGCAGGCCGGCGCGCTCGATGTCCATTACAGCCCGGTCTACATGAAGAAGAACCGTCCCGCGTGGGAGCTCACCGTGATCTGCAAGAAGAGCAAGATGGAAGCGCTTGAGGATATTATCTTCAAAGAAACGACGACCATCGGTATCCGTGAATTTCCGAGCGTCATGCGCTCCATCCTTCACCGCAACCAGAAGCAGGTGGAAACGCCCTTCGGCATCGCGGAGGTGAAGGAAGTCGCTCTCCCCGGGGAGAGACGCTTCTACCCCGAGTATGAATCGGTGAAGGCCATCGCAGAAAAAGAACACCTGCCCTTTGCGGAGGTATATCATCTCGTGAAAGCGCTGGCGGAACAAAACGAGTAGTGGCTGGGGACTAGTGGCTAGTGGCTAGTGACTAGTGACTAGTGACTGGTGACTAGGGACTAGGGACTAGGGACTAGAGACTAAAAGACTAAGAGGCTTGTTTGTCGTCATTTCGAGCGAAGCGAGAAATCTTCCTTGCAGACCGATAAACGATGTATGTGTGAACGCAGAAATACGTGGCACCAAGACGCCGTTTCCCTGCCAGTGCCTATGTGATACTGACCGCAGTGCAAGAAAGATCCCTCGGCTGCGCTCGGGATGACGATACGGGAAAAGGATAGCCCAAAAAGTTTGAAAGCAGGGACTAGGGATGAGGGACTAGGGATGAGGGACTAGGGGACTCGCGTATCGTCATTTCGAGCAAAGCGAGAAATCTTTTGCCATTTTTAAGGAAACACTGATTCTGCGATTGAATCAGCGTTTCCTTAACATACGACGTTTTTCTTCGCTCAGGATGACGAAATGCGCCGCATCGTCCTCGTTGAACCCGTTGAACCTGCCCCCTCTTTCGTCTGCGGTCAATGGGACGGCGCGTAACCTCGTTTCTCATAAGCCTCTCAAGAAATTTTCAATAGCCAGAGAAGCCCCGCGGCGGCGGGGCTTTTGTCATGCAGGTCAAATTGTTCACTTTTTCAAGTGAAAAATGGTGTATAATAGAACCAAGTAGACATGTCAGATCGTTTGATGAGAAAATCTGTCCGAAAGAACTCTGTGTGTGGATCAGGAGCCCGGGGCATTTGCCGCCGATAAAGTAGATCGGCAGGATGGGTGCAGCGATCGCCTGAGAAATGAGCAGACTCTCTTTCATGAGCTTCGTCTCCGAAATTTTCGACTGTGAGACGGAGGATCCCGGAATGTTTTCCCGTGCTTCACAGGGAAGGCCTTTGGGATGCTCTGTCTGTCCTCTCCGGTAAATCTGTCTAGCCGGTGCGGAAGAACGCAAAGGAAAGAAAGAACGAGGGCGGCCTCGCAGCGTGACATGACTCCCAAGGCACCAGAGTCGGGGGCCGTAGAAGTCATGGTGCATCTGCGTTTCCGTGCGCCTTTTACCAAGGCTTGCTCTTCTTTTCTGCATGAGGTCAGTGCTTTCCTTATGTGTTCCTGTATGATTTTCCATCCTGCGCTCCCATCTCTCCTTGCCGGCTGCGGTCCGGCAGAATGAAACCGGCTGTCAACGGTGGATCTCTGAGGAACATAGGCTTGTTCCGTTCCGCTTTCTCATAGGATCATAGTCCTATGGTCTTATGACTAGACCATTCCGAAGACTCCAAAAATACAGCCCGCACCGGCCGCCATCCGGTGCGGGTATTTAAATGGGTAAAAGGGGCGTGGGGGCGGCACACTCCCTCCTTTCCCCAAGTCGCAGGGAGCGTGGAGTTTCCCGTGATCCCCTCTCCTCACAGCGCTTTCCTGACCGCAAACGAAAAAGATTTCTCGCTTTCGCTCGAAATGACGATGCGGGAAGGCGGCATACTCCCTCCTTCCCCCTGGAAGGAGGCGGACCGAAGGGGTGGAGGCTCACTCCCGCCGCGGGATGAAAGGGAATGTGAGACAGCCCTCTCCCGTATTGTCATCCCGAGCGCAGTCGAGGGATCTTTTTCGTTTGCCGTTTCCGTTTTCCTTCGTAAAGCTGTTTGCATGAAGCACCGTGATTCCACGCCGCAGAGAGTGCGGTGCTTCCCGTGATCCGTCATCCTCGTCTCTTTTTCCTGACCGCAAACGAAAAAGATTTCTCGCTTTCGCTCGAAATGACGATGCGGGAAGGCGGCATACTCCCTCCTTCCCCCGGAAGGAGGTGCCCCGAAGGGGCGGAGGTTGGCTCCCGCCGCGGGATGAAAAGGAATACGAGACAGTCCTTTCACGTATCGGCATCCCACGCCGCAGAGAGTGCGGCGCTTCCCGTGATCCGTCATCCTCGCCTCTTTTTCCTGACCGCAAACGAAAAAGATTTCTCGCTTTCGCTCGAAATGACGATGCGAGAAGGCGGCATACTCCCTCCTTCCCCCGGAAGGAGGTGCCCCGAAGGGGCGGAGGTTGGCTTCCTAAGTGGGATGAAAGGGATGCGAGACAGCCCTCTCCCGTATCGTCATCCCGAGCGCAGCCGAGGGATCTTTTTCGTTTTCTTTTTCCTGTGCAGGCATGTATAATAAGAAGAATTTATACATGCTTTTTTTGTGCGTGCCGTAAGGGGGAAAGCGATGAAGGACGAGATCTACTTGAAGATGCTGGGGGCAGCGGTCTGGGAGAGTCCGGTGCCCATCTATGTCATCCATGTCGAGGTGGATGAGGCGGGAAAACCGGTGGACTGGCGTTTTGCCTATGCCAATGAGGCGGAAGCAGAGCATCTCTCTATCCCTCTTGAGAAGCTGCTCGGCAGATCGGGCATCAAGCTTTTGCCGAAGATCGGCGGCAAGTGGCTTTTCCCCTACTACGAAGCGGCCTATCACGGAAAGACGCTGGATTTCGATACCTTTGCCCAGAGGACGAAGCGCTTCATCCATCTTCATATCATGCCGGCAGGGACACCGGGCTACTGCCTTGCGTCGATCAAAAATTTCGACAAGACGCTTTGTGCTGAGACGGAGCCGGGAACTCCTATGGAGCAGGCGTTCCGTCATCTTGCGAGGGAGAATGCGATCCTGCAGTCGCTCTGCTTAGACTACACGGTGATCTGTTTCGCAGACCTCAAGACAGATACGATAGAGGTCGTGAAGCAGGGGATGTTCAGCCATGGCATGGATATCGAGGAGGCTCTGCCTGCCAAGGAGAAGCTCTCTTATCGCTCGCGCATGGTATACATCCGCGATCATCTGCTGGTGAAAGAGTCCTGTGGGGATTTCTATGGGGAGCTGGGCCCTGAGGGACTGATGCGGCATCTGGCACTGAAAGAAACGTTCACGTATCGGGCGCGTACGAAAGGGAACCGCGAGGGGAATGAATACTTCGAGCTGAAGGCCATCCGCATGCATCAGGATGAGACGAGCTTTAAGGTCGTCATCGGGATCCGGCCGATCGATGATCTGATCAGGGAAGAGGGCAGACACCAACGGCGTCTCGAGGAGGCGCTCGCATCTGAACGCCGGTCGCATGAAGTCATTTCTGCGATCAGCAAGATCTACTGGGTGATCTACCTCGTCGATCTGGAAAAAGACACCTGCGAGAGGATCGCTAGTGTCGGTGAAGGGTATCAGGCGAGCAGGAAGGTGTGTGCGGCGTCGCAGGCATTTGAGGATATACTGCGGTATATCGTTTCCGAGGAATATTGGGACCACATGCGCGATTTTGTGGATACGAGGACGCTTGTCACGCGCCTTTCGCAGGAAGACACCATCACGACCACGTATCGCGCGCGCACGGGAGAGTGGCGGCAGGCGCGATTCATCGTGAAGACGAGAGATGAGAAGGGGCGCGCGAAAGATCTCCTGTACATGGTGAATCCCATCGACCGCGCCAAGCAGAAGGAGATGCAGAACCAGGCCGTGATGAATGCACTGGGGCAGGATTTCTCTGTGATCCTCCTGACGGATCTCCGGCAGGATACCATCGAGCTGATTCGGGGCATGGAGGATACGTATATAGGGCAGCTGCTCGAGGATGTGCATTATCGCTATCGTGAATGGCTCCGCTATGCCTGCGAGCATCTGGTGCATGAGGCGGATCGCGAAGAGATCACCGTCCTCCTCTCACCCGCTCGCCTCGAGGAGGAGCTTCTCCGGCATAAGACGTACAGCGTCCGCTGCCATGTGCATCCGAATTCTACGGGGAATGAGTATTTCGAAGTGCGGGCGGTGCTTTCTCAGCAGGATGAAGATCATTTCGAGGTCATCATAGGCTACCGCGCGCTGGATCAGATCATCCATGAGGAGAGGAAGAAACAGCAGCAGCTGGAAGAAGCGCTCCGCCAGGTCGAACTCGCCAATAAGGCGAAGTCCACCTTCCTCTTCAATATGTCGCATGATATCCGCACGCCGATGAATGCGATCCTTGGCTTCTCCCACCTGCTTCGCATGTACAAGGACGAGCCGGAGAGGATCCTGGACTATACAGAAAAGATCGAGAAGTCCGGTGAATTCCTGCTCTCTCTGATCAACAATGTCCTTGAGCTTGCGCGCATCGAAAGCGGCAAGAGCAGTATCGAGGAGTCGATCATCGACATGAAAGAGCTCTATGAGTCTGTCGGTTGCCTTTTTGAAAATCAGATGAGGGACAGACAGATCTCCTTCACAAGGACGCTTCGGACGCCGCAGCGCTTCATCTATGCCGATAAGGTGAAGCTGCAGGAGATCCTGCTGAATCTTCTCTCGAATGCATGCAAGTACACACCGCCCGGAGGGAGGGTGTCTTTCGATATCTGCTCCGCGCCGGCCCAAGAGGGCATCGAGTTTTTCACGACGACCATCCGGGACAATGGCATCGGTATGACGAAGGAATTCCTCGCGCACATTTTCGAAGCCTTCACGCGCGCGAGGAGCAGCACGGAGAGCCGACGGCCGGGCTTTGGCCTCGGTATGGGCATCGCCAAGAAGCTGACAGAGCTCATGGGCGGCACCATTGCGGTCGAGAGTGAGCCGGGCAAGGGCACCACCTTTACGGTCAGGATCCCGCACCGCATCGCCAAAGGGCCGGAAGAGGCATTCCCCGCAGAAGACTCCGCCCTGCCGGATACCGCACTCCAAGGCCGCCGCATCCTTCTTGCGGAAGACAATGATCTCAATGCAGAGATCGCAGAAGAGCTTCTGAAGGAGGCTGGGCTTCTTGTGGAGCGCGCCAGAGATGGCATCGAGTGTCTGTCGATGCTTGAGAAACGAGAGCCGCTCTGGTATGATCTCATCCTCATGGATATCCAGATGCCGAATATGGATGGCTACAAGGCGACCACCCTCATTCGCCATCTGGAGGATCCAAGGCTTTCGAAGATCCCCATCATCGCCATGACGGCCAATGCTTTCGCCGAAGACAAGGCGAAGGCCGCCGCGCTCGGCATGAATGCCCATGTGGCAAAGCCCTTCGATATCAGGGTGCTCAAGCGCGTGATGGCGGATGTGCTGGGGAAACAGTGAGTCAATGGTTTTTGGGGCATGCTGCTCTTTGAATTAGAAATTAGAAATGAGAAATGCGAAATGGTGGTGCGGCGCTAGATCCTTCGACTCAGTTCTCACTGTTCCGCTTTTACATTATCGAACATCCGACATTTCACTCCGCTCAGGATGACGAAATGCGCCGCGGAGTGTCAATCATGGCGATGCCCGAAGGTGGTATTTAGTCACCAGTCACTAGTCACCAGTCACTCCTAATCCCTAGCTACTAATTCCCAGTCCCCAGTCACTTCCCAAAGAGGGCAGATACGACAAGCTGCTTTTGCATTTTGTCGCAGCTGCCTTTTTTTCGTTCTGCCCAGCGTCGCTTGAAATCATTTTGCGCTTGCATTGTTGATTCATTTAGTATAAAGTATATATCAATACGAAGAATATGCAAAAATATGTATACACACTATATAAATCACATGCACTTATTGAGAGACTCTCTCATTTCTTATGGTCACTCCGGAGGTCGATCTTATGCTTCTACCCCTCTTGCTGTTTCTTTTGCCGCTTGCAACGGCCGTGATCCTGCTCTTGACACGCGATGCCTCCTTCCGCACCCTGCTCGTGAAAGGCTCGGCAGCGGTGATGATGGGGCTTGCACTTGCCGTTGCCGTCACCTGCTTTGATGAGCCGGTGAAGATCGGCGTGGATAGTGAGCTGCTGAAAGCGGTGATGCTGGCGGCAGACTTCCTTGTCATTCTGGCGGTCTGCTACTATGCGAAGAAATTCAAACGCTACAGCATCGCGCTTCTGGGGCTTGCGCAGTTTGCGATCGTGGCGGCCTTTGAATGGCATATGGGCGATCGCATCTATGTATCATGGGATTTCCTCATCGATCACTTTACCATCATCATGATCCTGATCGCCGGCATCATCGGCGGACTCATCGCAGTGTACTCCCTGGGCTACATGGCGCAGTACCATCGAAAGCATGCGGGGATCCCTGACCGTCGCGGCTTTTTCTTCTTCGTGGTCTTCCTCTTCCTTTCGGCGATGTTCGGTCTCGTCATGTCGAACAATCTGCTCTTCATGTACACCTTCTGGGAGATCACGTCTCTCTGCTCCTTCCTCCTGATCGGCTATTCGCAGACGAATGAAGCGATCCACAATTCCTGCAAGGCGCTCTGGATGAACCTTTTGGGTGGGCTTGCCTTTGCATTGGCGATCGTCCTTCTGGGGGAGAAATACTACACGGTCGAGCTGTCTCTCTTGGTGAATCTGGGCCGCAGCCGTGAACCGGTCGAGCTTATCGCAGCGCTCCTCGTCTTCTGCGGATTCACAAAATCGGCGATGATGCCCTTCTCCGGATGGCTTCTGGGGGCGATGGTGGCACCGACGCCGACCTCGGCGCTCCTGCACTCTTCGACCATGGTCAAGGCGGGCGTCTTCCTCATCATCAAGCTCGCGCCGATCCTGGGAGACAATCATGTCGGCATCATGGCGATGCTGGTGGGCGGGATCACCTTCTTCTTCGCTTCCTGCGCCGCCATTTCCCAGTCCGATGGGAAAAAGGTGCTCGCCTATTCCACGATCTCGAATCTCGGTCTGATCGTCTGCTGCGCAGGCACAGGCTCCTATGAAGCCGCATGGACGGCGATCATGATCGTCATCTTCCACGCGGTCGCGAAGTCTCTCCTCTTCCTCACAGTCGGCACCGCAGAGCAGCAGCTCAGCAGCCGCGATCTGGAGAATTTCGATGGGATCTTCAATTCCATGCCGCGCCTTTCGCTCTGCATGGTGATCGGCATCTGCGGGATGTTCCTCGCACCGTTCGGCATGCTGATCTCTAAGTGGGCCGCTATGAAAGCCTTCGTCGATGCAGGACAGCCGCTGCTTCTCCTCGTCCTCGTCTACGGCTCGGCGACCACGCTCTTCTACTGGACGAAGTGGCTCGGCAAGATCACGACCTTTGTCCCGACGAATGAAAACCGCGAGCGAGGGATCCTTGGCGTCGAATGGACGGCGCTCAAAACGCTGGCAGCACTGACGCTCATCGTCTGCGTGCTCTTCCCGCTCGTTTCGGAATACGGCGTCATCCCCTACCTTGCACTCACCTATCATGCGACGGCAGAGGTCATCGCGCAGAGCAATCTCTGGATCATGTCGCTCATGGTCTTCCTCCTGGTCGTCCTGCCTCTTCGCTTCGGCAAAAGCCGCGAGAAGAAACAGGTCGTCACAAATCTTTCCGGGGAGAACCTCGGAAGTGACAATGCCTATCGCGGCGCCGGCGGACGTGTCGTCCCCGTCACGTTGCGGAACTGGTATCTGGAGAGCTGGTTCGGTGAAGACCGCATGAAGCTCCTTGGCTACACCGCAGCCCTTGCCTGCGTCCTGATGGAGCTGTCTTTGACTCTAGGAGGTGCATTCCATGTCTGACTTCCTGATGCCTATCGCAGGGGGTCTCCTGTACCTCCTCTTAGCGCCGATCCTTGGCGGACTGCTTTCCGGGTGCGACCGCATCATCTCCGCCCGTATGCAGCGAAGAAAGGGGCCGCCCCTCCTGCAGCCCTTCTATGATTTCCTGAAGCTGTGGGGAAAGCAGCCGATCGCCGTCAATAAGGCGGAAGGCTTCTACATCTTCGGCTTCCTTCTTTTCGTCCTTCTGACAGGCACACTCTTCTTCGCGCAGGGCGATATCCTGCTCGTCGTATTCACACTGACCATGGCGAGTGTCTGCCTCATCATCGCGGCGTATGCCGTCGATTCCCCCTACAGCCAGATCGGCGCGGAGCGTGAGCTCGTGCAGACCATGGCGTATGAACCGATGCTCCTCATGGTGGCACTCGGCTTTTACCTCGCCAGCGGCAGCTTCTCCGTCGGAGACATCCTGACGGGCGCCCATATGAATATCCTGCGTATGCCTGGCATCTTCTTCGGCCTCTGTTTCATTCTTCTCATTAAATTCAGAAAATCGCCCTTCGATATCTCCATGTCGCATGAAGCGCATCAGGAGCTCATCGGCGGACTGAAGACAGAGATCTCCGGCCGTACCCTGGCCGTCGTCGAGATCGCGCACTGGTATGAGAATGTGTTCCTCTTCGGCCTCGTGCTCCTCTTCTTCGCATCGGATACCTGGTGGACATGGCTTCTCGGCCTTGCCATCTGCGAGATCGTTTTCTTCGCAGAGATCCTCATCGACAACTGCTGCGCCCGCATCAAGTGGGAGCGCATGCTCGCCTCCACCTGGCTCGTCGGCCTCATGGCAGGCTTTCTGAATATCGCATTTTTGATGTATTTTAAATAAAGGTTGTCTGGTTCAGGTTGATGGGTTCAAGTGAGCGGCGCCGCGCTTTGCACCGAATATAAAATGGAGGCGAAGCCGCCACCACAAGTTTGAAAACAGGGATGAGCAGCTAGTGACTGGTAGCTAGGGATTAGTGGCTAGGGATTAGTGGCTGGTGGCTAGTGACTAGTGACTTAAATACCACCTTCGGGCATCGCCCCGTTTCGTCATCCTGAGCGGCGAGAAACGTCGTATGTGAGATAACGGATGCTAGAACAGCTGCGACCTGAGTCGAAGGATCGCGGCGAAGCCGCCACCACAACCCTGAACCCTGAACCCTGAACCCTGAACACCCTATCCCAATTCACTCCATTCCGGAGGTCATGTATGAGCTTTGAAAAGAAATCTCCCTGGCTGATCCACTATGACGGATCGTCCTGCAACGGCTGTGATATCGAGGTGCTGGCGTGCCTGACACCGCTCTATGATGTGGAGCGCTTCGGCATCGTCAATACCGGTGACCCGAAGCACGCCGATATTTTCCTTGTCACCGGCGGCGTGAACGCACAGAACCTGCCTGTCGTCCGCCAGATCTATGAACAGATGCCGGAGCCGAAGGTGGTGATCGCCGTCGGGACCTGCGCCTCAAGCGGCGGCATCTTCCGCGAGTGCTATAATATGCTTGGCGGCATGGATAAGGCGATCCCCGTCGATGTCTACGTCCCCGGCTGCGCCGCACGTCCGGAGGCCATCATTGATGGCGTCGTAAAAGGCCTTTCCGTGCTGGAAGAAAAGCAGAAGAAACTGAGAAAAGGTTGATGGGTTCAGGTTGGCGGGTTCAAGGTTATGGTGCGGTGCGAAATATTTATAAAGCGCCGCACTATCACCCTGAAGTTTGAAAGCAGGGATTAGTAGCTAGGGATTAGGGGTTAGGAGTGACTGGTGACTAGTGACTGGTGACTGGGATATATCAGACTCCCGTATCGTCATTTCGAGCGAAGCCCTCGAATCTTTTTCGTTCGCGATCAGGCGGACAATGTTTGAAAACCCCAAATGGGAAACCTGTTATTTCTCAAACCTTCGGACATCGCCCTATTTATACTCTGCGGCGCTTCATTATTTTATGCGCCGCACCACCATTTCTCATTTCTAATTTCTCATTTCTAATTCATGCGAGGCTTTCATCCGCAATCCATGGGCGCCCCGCTCTAAGGGACAATCCTGAACCCTGAACCCCGAACCCATTTCTATCCCCCTCCCAAAGGAGAATATCTATGAAACAGCAGTTTATCACCATTCGCCCGGAAGACCTCTTGGAGCGTGTGGCGCGATTCAAAAAAGAAGGCTGCCGCCTGGTACAGATCCTCTGCACCCGTACCACGGAGGGCTTCGAACTGACATACACCTTTGACAAAAATTATTTCCTCTACCACCTGCGTCTGACCGCGGCGCTCGACGGCTCCGTCATGAGCATCACGAGCCTGTACTGGTACGGCTTTGTGTGGGAGAATGAGATCCATGATCTTTTCGGGCTGGATGTCCGTTTCATCGCGCCCGATGTGGACTATGGCGGGCATTTCTACCACCTCGCGCAGAAGACGCCGTGGCATGACCTGTCGAATGCCGTCCACGCGAAGCAGGCTGTGAAGGTGAACCTTCGCAGCGGTCTTGGCGTCGATGCATCTGTCGTGAAGAAGGAGGATGGCAATGGCTGAACTCACTACCGTTTCCTTTGGCCCGCAACATCCGGTCCTGCCGGAGCCGATCCATCTGGATCTGGAGCTGAAGGATGAGAAAGTCGTCCGCGCCGTGCCGTCCATCGGCTACGTCCACCGCGGACTGGAAAAGCTGGTCGAGAAGCGCGATTTCAAGCAGTTCATCTATGTCGCGGAGCGCGTCTGCGGCATCTGCTCCTTCGGGCATGGCTGGGGCTATGCGAAGGCCGTCGAAGGGCTGATGGAGATCGACGTGCCGCGCCGTGCAAGCTACTTGCGTACGATCTGGCATGAGCTTTCCCGCCTGCACAGCCATCTCCTGTGGCTCGGGCTTGGCGCGGATGCGCTGGGCTTCGAGAGCCTTTTCATGCACTGCTGGCGGCTTCGCGAGACGATCCTGGATATTTTCGAAGAAACGACCGGCGGCCGCGTCATCTTCTCTGTCTGCGAGGTGGGCGGCGTGCGCCGTGACCTCACGGATGCCATGAAGAAGAGCATCGAGGAGAGGCTCACCGGCCTGCGCAAGGAGATCGAAGAGATGGCGTCTGTCTTTCTCTATGACGATACCATACAGACGCGTCTGGAGGGTGTCGGTATCCTTTCGATGAATGAGGCGATGGATCTGGGCTGTGTCGGCCCGATGGCACGCGCCAGCGGCGTCCCGAATGATTACCGTATGGCCGATGATGACGGCGCATACAGGGATCTGGGATTTCATCCGGTCTTAGAGCAGACCGGCGACTGCCTCGCTCGTACGAAGGTACGCATCCGCGAGCTCTACCAGTCTATCGACATCATTCTAGGCGCGCTCGAAAATCTCCCGGAAGGCGCAATCGCATCGCCTGTCCGCGGCGTCCCGCCCAAGGGCGAATTTTTCACCCGCGTCGAGCAGCCGCGCGGCGAAGCCATCTACTATATCAAGGGAAATGGCACCAAGAACCTCGAGCGCTTCCGTCTCCGCACCCCGACGAACTGCAATATCGCGGCCCTCGTCAAAATGCTGCAGGGCTGCGACCTCGCCGATGTGCCGAATATCATCCTGACCATCGACCCCTGCATCAGCTGCTGCGAAAGATAGTGGAGGTTGGCGGGTTCAGGGTTAGCCCGTGGGGCGTGACGCCCCCTTGATTGTGGATGAAAGCCTCGCTTGAATTAGAAATGAGAAATGAGAAATGCGAAATGGTGGTGCGGCGCCAGATCCT
>ULRP01082381.1_pt1 | contig 13894 bp, 9 predicted proteins | sample 1955521 | NCBI WGS metagenome assembly ULRP01 (sample SAMEA4835685, study PRJEB28245) | human gut metagenome | biome: gut microbiome; material: fecal sample | place: Denmark | collected 2008
CGTATTTGCCCATATTTCCATTGAAAATCCTTTTTCTTTTTTACCTACATTTAATTCTATTGTATATGGTGATACAGATGAAAGTGCCTCACCTGATATATGTGTTCTTCCTGCAGCTTCATTACCCATACAAGAAACAACTACTACATTTGTTCTTATTGCAACCAAACTAAGCATACTTGCCAATGGCGTTGCACCTGTTCTTGGACCGCTTCCTGTTCCAAGTCCGAAGCATATCACAAGCGGCATTTTCCTTTTAGCAGCATAATCAAGCAGAAACCGTACACCAAGCATTATATCTGTCTCTTCAAATACTGCTGTCTCTCTGTTTACAAGAAAATATTCTTTAAGATAATCTTTTGCCTCTTTAAGTTTAACGACTGCCAGTTCACACTCCGGTGCTGCTCCACAGAATTCATCTGTCTGGCTTCCTGCTGCAATACCGGCTATAAAAGTGCCATGACCGTCAGTATCTTTTTCTGGAACATATTCATAAGGATTCCCGCCGTCTGACTGTGCTTTGAGTGCTGCATTTATCTCTTCATTAGTAAAGACTCTCCCATATTTGTATACACTGCTAATATAGTCGCTTCTGCTCTCTTGACTTTCTGTATTATTCCACTCACCCGTCTGGTCCCATATTACAGCTATACGGCTGACATTTGGGCTTTTCTTGAATGCTTCATGTGTATAATCTATTCCGGTATCAACAATTCCCATAATTACACCCTGTCCGCGGACATTAAGAAACGGCTGGGTTAACGAAGACGTAATACCAGCCGCATCCATACTTGATGTATCCATTATTCCATATAGCTTAGGTATTGTCTGATATCCAAGATTGCTTATGCTCATTTTCATATCACCTGAAAGCTTTCCATATCCAATTGAAAAGTTCTCATCCACTTCAATTACGCATGCGTTTTCTATTTTATCTGACGGATTATAATTATAGTACCATGGATTGTTATATATGATAAAATCCATAATTTCCTGTGATTTAATAAGTGCGTCACATGTCATATCCATATATCCGGCCGCTATATATAATTTAATCTATTATATTCATATATCCCTGTTATTATTCATGTGATTCTATCAGCGGTGTTTCGTATCCACGCATCTGTATAACCGGGGCACCCTTTTTTAATATATAATCTCCTGTTATAACAACTTTTCCTATGTTATTATCTTTAGGTATTTCATACATTATATCGAGCATATAATCTTCTATTATTGAACGCAGTGCTCTGGCACCTGTCTTTTTCTCCATAGCTTTATCTGCAATGGCATTAAGTGCAGCATCATCAAACTCAAGCTTGACTTCATCAAGTTCAAGAAGCTTCTCATACTGCTTTAATATTGCATTTTTAGGTTCTCTCATTATCTCAATAAGCATAGGTTTTGTAAGACTTTCAAGTGCAAATACCACAGGCAGTCTGCCAAGGAATTCCGGAATCATGCCATAATTTCTTAAATCGTCTACTGTTACCTGCTGGCAGAGATTGCTGTCATTATCGTACTTATCCTTCAAATCAGCAGTAAATCCTATTGACCCCTGATGATTGAGTCTTTCTTTTATTATATCTTCAAGGTCAGGGAATGCACCTCCACAAATGAATAAAATATTTTTTGTATTGACTGTAACGAGTGGAACCATCGCATTCTTGCTTGTCGCTCCAACAGGAACTTCTATATCACTTCCCTCGAGAAGTTTGAGCATTCCCTGCTGTACTGATTCACCGCTTACATCACGACTTCTTGTCTCTTTTTTCTTTGCTATCTTATCAATCTCATCGATAAAGATTATACCATGTTCTGCTCTCTCAACATCATTATCTGCCGCCGCAAGAAGTTTTGAAACAACACTTTCTATATCATCACCAATATAACCTGCCTCTGTAAGTGATGTAGCATCTGCAATGGCAAGCGGCACTGAAAGAAGCTTTGCGAGTGTTTTTACAAGATAAGTCTTTCCTGAACCTGTCGGTCCTATCATAAGCATGTTTGACTTTTCAATCTCAACATCTGTATCCTTGCATGCTACTCTCTTATAGTGATTGTATACAGCAACAGACATTACTTTTTTGGCATGTTCCTGTCCTACTACATACTGGTCGAGCATCTCTTTTATCACATGCGGTGCCGGAATATTTTTTAAATCAATATCTTCTTTTTTATCTTTGTCATCTTTATTATTCTTCTTTTTTATCTTCTGTTTCTGGCTTATATTATCATTCATATCACCAGACATAAATCCATTCATTCCGGGAATATTGCCCATTCCGGGAATATTTTTCATCATATCATCATAATTAATACCACTGTTATAAATAGCATCAAATGAACGCTGCATACAGTCAGGGCATATGTATATATTATTGCCCATATTTATCATCTTGCCTGCCCGGCTTTCTGTACGATGACATACATAACATACTTTTTCATACTCATCCTTTTTTTCTGTTGTGGATGTATCTGTAGAATTATCTGCATTTTTATTATCTATATCATTAACATTGTTATTATCTTTATTATCCTGCATAATATTGTCCTCCCGATTTCTTATGTATATTATAAAGTATACATTTTGCTTCTATATATATCAATAAAATCTTTCTAAAATAAAAGTTAAAAGAAGAAGGATACATGCCCTGCACCGCATATATGCCTGCCGGTTGATGTATCCTTCTTATTCTTTATTCTTTATTTTTGATTTTTAACCATTTCCTGTAGACGGATGTATTTTATCAGTTTTTCTTTCCAAGTGTAACATCTACAGATTTTAATACGTACTGAGTGCCTTCAGGATGATAATATTTTATTGTAACTGTTTCACCAGCTTTATAATATTGCATTGTATTCTGGAGTTCTGACATTGATGATATTGACTCATCATCAAAGCTTACAATTATATCATACTGACCAAGACCAGCCTTTTCTGCTGCAGAACCTGATGCAACTGAACGAATCTGTACTCCCTGTGGATACTTGTAATACTGTGAAATTGTACTTGTTATATCAACGCCTGAAATACCAAGATATGATGCTTCAGAATCAGCAACCTTTGTTCTTGTCTCTCTGTTCATAAGTGAATTTATAAGGTCTTTTACATTTGAAACAGGAATTGAATATGCCATGCCTTCAACACCATCTTCTGATGTCTTTGCAAAGTTAATACCAATTACACGTCCGTCTGCATTAAGTAATGCACCGCCACTGTTTCCTGAGTTAATTGCTGCATTTGTCATGAAAAGGCCATCAAATGTTACATTATTAACTGTTATTGAACGATTCATGGCACTTATTATACCATTTGTTACTGATTGGCCTTCACCAAGTGCATTACCGATGGCTACAACCTCCTGACCCAGTGTAACATCATCAGAATCACCAAGTTCAGCAATTGAAATCTGATTGATTGTTGAACTCTTTATATCACTGAGATTAACTGCAACTACTGCAATATCTTTATCTGATTTAGAGCCTTTTACTGTACAGTTTACTGATTCACCATCCACAAATGTACACTTTAAGTTGCTTACACCATCTATTACATGTGCATTTGTAAGAAGAAGCAGTTCTGTATCACTTTTACCAACAATTATACCTGTTCCACTTGTTGTTGCCTCATAACTCTGTCCATATCCAAATATTGATGATGAGCTTCCTGAAACTGTTGTTGTACCCTGTAATGCAACCATTGCCGGCATTGCTGCATTAGCAACTGCTGCAACATCCATCTTTACATTGTATGCCGAACTTTCATCGTTAACTGTTCCTGATGTTGATGATACACTGCTTGATACTATTGGTATTTCTACATTAGAATTATTATTGACAGGGTTTATTTTATTAGCCGCATAGTTGACGCCATACATTGTACCACCGGCAATTACACCAAATAAAACTGCTGACAATGCAATTGCTGCAATTCTCTTTCCGATTCCTTTTTTGTCTGTCTTGTTTTTCTTTTTATTATAATTAGTGTTGCCCGTAGTGTTTGAATAATTAGTATTTGAATAATAACCGCCATTATTGGAATTCCATGTATTGTTATTATATGATGAATTGTATGAATTATCATTGTATGGCATGCTTCCTGACGTATATCTGTATTCTGTACTTTCCTGCGAATTCTGTGATTCGCTTCCTGTTACACCTGATGATGTATTATTATTATCTAAATCATTATCGTACATTTTACCTTACTCCTTCCTTTAAAATATGTTCTGTATAATACATGTAATTATATAAGAAGAACACATTTCCTTGTCTGTATATGTATACTAACAACGAAATGTGTTCATATTGTGTTTTACTTATTAAAAAATTCTGAACTTTACTGTCCTATTTTTTCCATAACTGCTTTTGTAAGTTCGTCAAGCATGCTCTGAGCATCCTCAAGGCTTGAACCTTTTACACCCATATAGAACTTAATCTTAGGTTCTGTACCTGAAGGTCTTGCACAACACCATGCATTATCTGATAAATCATAATATAATACATTAGAATTAGGAAGACCTGTGCTGTGTTTCTCTCCAGTTGCAAGAACTATGCACTCATCATTCTTATAATCTCTTGTCTCAAGAACATCCCATCTGCCAAATTTCTTTGGTGGGTTGTTTCTTAAATCATCCATCATCTTGGCAATATGAGCGGCACCTTCAGCACCTTTCATTGTGATTGCCTTCTGGCCTTCTTTATAATATCCATATTTTTCAAAGATATTAATCATCTGATCCCAGAGTGTAAGACCTTTTGTCTTATAATAAGCAGCTGCTTCACAAAGTGCCATAACAGCAACTACGGCATCTTTATCTCTTGCATGTGTACCTACAAGGCAGCCATAACTTTCCTCAAAACCAAATTCATACTCATATGTATGCTGCTGTTCAAAGAATTTAATCTGTTCACCGATAAACTTAAATCCTGTAAGAACTTCTATAAGCTTTACATTGTATTCTTTTGCAATTGCATCAGCCATATTTGTTGAAACAATAGTCTTAACAAATGCACCATTTTTATGGATAAGACCGCGTTCTTTCCTCTGTGAAAGAAGATATTCTGCAATAAGCATACCTGACATGTTACCTGTAAATGACTTGTATTCACCACTCTTAACATCTTTAGAATATACACCAAGTCTGTCTGCATCAGGGTCTGTTGCAAGAATAATATCTGCATCGACTTCTTTTGCAAGCTTTAATGCATATGTAAATGCCTTAGGGTCTTCAGGGTTAGGATATTCAAGTGTTGTAAAGTTTGGATCAGGTTTTTCCTGTTCAGGAACAACGTATACATTCTTAAATCCAAGCTCTCTTAAAATTCTTCTTACAGGCACATTACCTGTACCATTAAATGGTGTGTATACAATCTTGATATCATCTGCAACCTGCTTGATAATATCTCCATTAAGGCTCATCTTTTTAAGTGCAGCCATGTAATTATCATCCATATCATATCCGATTACATTGTAAAGACCTGCAACTCTTGCAGCATCAATATCCATTGTCTTTACTGTATTATAATCTGTAACTGCTTTAACTTCTGATATAATCTGTGAATCCTTAGGTGCTGTAATCTGTGCACCATCTTCCCAATATACTTTGTATCCATTATATTCAGGAGGATTGTGGCTTGCTGTAACAACAATACCAGCTATGCAATGAAGCTCTCTTAATGCAAATGAAAGCTCTGGTGTAGGTCTTAATGTAGGGAATATGTATGCTTTGATACCATTTGCATTAAGGCAGAGTGCTGCTTCGTCTGCAAATTCCTTTGACATTCTTCTTGAATCGTATGCAATAGCCACACCTCTGTCTGCTGCATTATCCTTTATAATAAAATTAGCAAGTCCCTGTGTTGCCTTTCTTACAGTATAAACATTCATTCTGTTTGTACCATTTCCAATTACACCTCTAAGACCGCCTGTACCAAATTCAAGATCTTTATAAAAACGATCTTCTATCTCCGCTTCATTACCAGCTATAGATTTTAATTCATCTCTTGTTGCCTCATCAAAATATTCATTATCGCACCAAGACTTATAAGTTTCCATATAGCCCATTTTATTATCCTCCATTCTTAATTATTATTAATCATTTTTGAGTGATTCTTTAAATGCCTGTGCTACAGCATTTATTGCTTCTTCTTCATCTTCGCCGTCAGCTTCAAGCACAATTTCCTGCCCACATTTGACACTTGAAGCAAGTATTGATATTACGCTTTTTGCATTCGCAGTTTTGCCATCGCCATAATTAAATGAAATCTTCGATTTATATTTAATCGCCTGATCACACATTGCTGTAGCCGGACGCAGATGAATTCCCAAAGGACTGTCTACTAATATAGTCTGCTTTAACATTTTTCAACCTCCTGTATACATATACCGCATTAATTTGAAGCAGCAGATGTTGTTTCCTGCAGTTTGTCTGCTTCTATAAGAACCTGTATCTTATATTCTCCTACAACTTTACAACCATCCGGTACTGTAAAGTTAACAAAAACAGTATGTCTTCCCGCCGATAAAGCCGTAAGGTTTGTTGTTCCTTTTATATTATCTCCTGAAATCGAATCAAGAACACTGCCCTCACCGCTTATGACTATTGACATAACAGAATCATCATCTATTGTAACATGATATCCTGTCTTTATATTATTAAATGTAATCTTCGATGTGTCAAATGAAAACTCGCGGCTGTTTAAATCAGCCACTTTAACTTTAATATTTAGCTTGTTTTCAGATTTTACTTTTAAATCCTGACTTATATAGTCAGAAAGCCATACCGTATAGTTTCTTGACGAATCAACATTATCAACATTAATTGCACTCTCAGGTATAACTATCTCAGAAATGTTGTTAAGTGTATTAGCATCACCGATAAGTTCAGCCTTATCTGTGCTAAGTTCAATTCCCATAATCATATATCCGTCTTTAACTGTTCCGGTTGTACCTGCACATCTCACATTAACTATCTTATGGGCACTTATCAGTGCTGTATAATCTACATCGCTTTTTGAAAATGAAAAACCTTCCTCATTTATCTGGCTTCCATCTGCCGCATATGCCGTAAGCTTAGCTGTACTGTTAACATTGGAATATGCACCACTAATATCACACACAGCCTTAACTTTGTCAATATTTTCTACAATTGATGACGGTCCTGTAACTTTTACAGTTGTAGGTGTAACACTTACTGATGTAAGCACATATCCGTCTGCAGGCATTCCTTCAGTATCTGTCTCAATTGTATATTCCTTTGTAAGCCTGTTCTCAATATCAAGCTTTACGGCCGTTGTTCTTGGTGTAACTTCAATTCCTGTAACTTCTTTGCCATCTTTTACTACTTTTACATCAATGTCAACATAATCGGCAAATGATGATATTTTACTCAAATCTGCAGTTGCAACTATATCACTTGACTTAATGTCAGTAATTACACTTTTAGGTCCGCTAAGATATACTGATATTTTGCTTCCGTCCACAACTTCATAGGTATAATCCTTATCAGTAAGACTTTGTGCATTGATAAGTTCTACATTCACATTACTTATTGTAACACTCGTTGTCGGGTCATATATATTGACTATAACAGCCCACAAAACGATTGCACATAACACTGAAAGGATTTTAAGAGAAAAGTTGTTAAATATTTTTTCCTTCATTCTTTATTCTTCCTCTCCATATTTTGAAAGACTTTACATCTATTGTCCTCTTTCTTAAATATTCCAGTTTGTTACGCAGTGAATGTTCATCTATATCTCTTATAAGTTCTCCTCCGACAGCTACTGATACAGCACCTGTTTCTTCTGAGACAATAATTGTCATGCTGTCTGTCACTTCACTTATTCCAACTCCAGCTCTGTGTCTTGTTCCAAGCTCTTTACTAAGATTAACATTATCAGAAAGCGGAAGATAACATGTTGCCGCCACAACCCTGTTTCCTCTAATAATAACAGCACCATCATGAAGCGGCGTATTATGTTCAAAAATATTTATAAGAAGCTGGCTCGTCACAATTCCGTCAACATTTATGCCCGTTCTTACATATTCGTCAAGCATCATATCCTGTTCTATAACAATAAGAGCACCTGTCTTTACTGCTCCCATTTCATATGCAGCACGGACAATCTCATCTGCTGTCTTTGAGCTATATCTTTCATCTTTTTCATGACTGTCGCCAAAATTAAAGAAATTAAGCACAAGTTTTTTCCTTCCCAGCTGTTCCAGAGCACGCCTTAATTCAGGCTGGAATATAATTACAATTGCTATAATACCAACACTTATTGTCTTTCCTGCTATCCACAGAATCGTTCTGAGATTAAGAATATATGCAAAAAGAGCGAAAAGTACGACAATTATAATACCCTTTAATAACGCCCATGCTTTTGTATTCTTAATCCATACAAGAAAGCTGTACAGAACAAATGCTATAATAAAAATCTCTATTATATCTGTCCATGTAATACGGGGTATATACAGGTTAGACAAATAATTTTGTATAAAATTATTAACCGCTGTCATATCTTCACTCCCTTCGCTTTTATTATTCTGTTAAATATTATTTATCATAAAATGTTATATCGTCATCATCAGTTTCCAATGTAGCTGCATTCTTATCTGCTGCTCTTCTTATATCACTTAAATCACTTGTTTTTCTTGTCTTTCTTGCATTAATCTGCTTAACTTTGACATTTTCATTAACGAGGCTGATTTTTGGAACTGCTTTTACATAATAATAGTATTCATCATCTTCATACTGCACAAATTCAGTTCTCTTATAATCAACACTAAAAAATACAATCTTACAGATATATGCAGCAACTGCTCCAATAATAATACCTATAATCATAAATACAATATTAATCTTTGCATTTAATGCAAGGCTTCCAACTATCAATATTATAAATTCTGAAACTGTACCAACTGCAATTGCATATGTCCATGCATTGTCAACTGAAAGTCTCTTAATTATATACGTAATGATTATTGCAACTGTAAATGCAATTACAAAAATAAGACAACTTTTGTTATTGAAAAAACTTTCTACAATATAAGATATCTGCTGCATGCTGTCTGCCACAGATGAGTTAGTTATTGCTGTTTCATAAGCACTTGCTGTCTTGATTATATAATATATAATCACGCCAAACGAAACAGGTATGAATGATGTAAGTCCGGCTCCAAGAGCTACTGCAACAGGAATTGCTTCCGGAATCTTACACCAGCATAAAATAACTGTGAATATGAGAATGTATCCCTGTTTAGGTGCAAATCTGAAATAGAGAAGATACATAACAAGTACAATAGATAATGAAATTACCGCAAATTCTGCTGATATGGCATACAGGTGTGCAAGCATAAATATTGAAAGTGCAACAACTGTAAATCCGCTTGGGAGAAATGCACATATTATTGACACAGCAAGTGCAATAAGAGGATTTTTTAATATTGTCATATATCCTATCTGCACATTAAGAAGCAGAAATGATATAAATGCCACTACAAATTTAAGTGCAGGGACAAGATATACATTATGTTTATTGTAAAATTTGTTGATATTATCCTTTAACTCCAATAAAAAAGTCATCATGGGTCCTCCGTTACTTTCTGTTTTTTTGTCCGTTATAGAATCTTTCAAGTTTGTTAAGTCTTGAAAAATATTTCTTCATTCCACTGCGTGAATGGTCGTACTTATATGCACTGACTGCACCAGAAATAACAGCGAACACAACAAGCATAATTACATAATATAAAGCCATCTTCTTTCCCATGGCTGCATAATCAAGACTGTTAATATCTGCGACAAGTTTTTCGACATCACACAATATATACATTAAAAAAACTATTATATATGCAAATGTCGTTGCTATTGTACTTTTCAATACGCTTAATGCAATATAATCACCTTTATAATATCTGGCATTCTTTAACATCTGCCTGCCCTGATTTTTTTCATATATTGCCATTTTTGTCATCATTTTTATTTTATTTTCGTTTAACACCAAATACCTCCATACTCACATTTCTGTGATTTTTGGTTTTACTTTCGACATTATAACACACCACCAGCTAATTGTATATTACAATTTGCGAATGGCCGCCGCCCTTAGGCATTACTATTCTTATTTTTCTGTCATTTATTGTAAATGTTTTATCTGTTGTTGCTGTAGAATAGTTGTTCCAGATTTGCGATGCTCCTCCCGGAACAAGTCTTTGAAGTACCTGATTTATAACATTATCAAATCCCGAACTTCTCTGCATAATATATATAATTGCAACATTAGGCTGGGTTATTACCTCGCCGTAATAGTTGTTTCCTTCTTCATAAACGTATACATTACTCATCATATGGTTAAAACCAAGTGCCGGAAGACTCTCACCTATTGTGCTGCTTGTCTGTCCACCTGATGAGCCGTTATCTGTATTACCTGAATCCTGACTGCCTGAATTATTATTACCTCCGTTGTCCTGATTCTGATTGCCTGAATTATTACTGCCAGAATTATCTGACCATGCATTTCCTGATGAATCCGTATAGTCAGAGCCTGAATTCTGTCCGCCAGAAGCCGTCTGTCCACCTGATGTACCTGAAGTTCCCTGATAGCTGCTGCCATTTTCTGAACTGCCCTGATATGAAGATGAACCGCTGCCTGTTGCCTGTGTGCCTGTCCTGTTACCGGATGAACCTGACACAGTATATGAAGAATCATATGAATCAGCTATGAATACAGGAAGATTTTCTGATGAGCCTGTGGCAGCGTCTGTTATTCCTTCGATAACAACCGCATCCGATACTGTTCCCACAGTTGCCGTAAGAACTGCATTACCCGTGCCTTTTACTGTTACAATTCCATTTTCATCAACTGAAAAAACAGAATCATCACTACTGCTCCAGAGTAATGCTTTATCTGTATCTGATGGTGTAACAATGGCTGTCACTTTAAATCTTGTTCCGACAAGAACTGCACTGTCTTCAAATTCAATCTCTACCGTAGATGCAACACGTCCTCCATCTGATGATGCAGATGATTGACTTTTAACTTTTTTGTCAGAATCTTCAACGCTTACATCTGTTGTCGGTTTTTTATCATTTTTTGCACTATTAATACTATATGCCGTTAATATCAATATAATTACTAAAATTCCCGAAATACCGGCTATAATATATTTTTTCTTGTCTTTACTAATCTTTCCAGCCATTGTTCTCCATCCGATTATAAGTTTAACTGATTATTATTAAAACATATTGTACTTATGTACTTATCACTGATTAAGTTTATTAATCGTCTGTGTAACCTCATCAAGAGCTTTTCTGATATTAACACTTACTACAGACATACCCTGTGCAAGTTTCTGTACTTCCTCTGCAACTACAGCAAATCCCTTACCTGCTTCGCCTGCTCTTGCAGCCTCTATACTTGCATTAAGGGCAAGTATCTTCTGTTTATGTCCAAATGACTCTATCTGTTTCGTATTATCATTGGCAACTTCAATCTGTTCTGCAGCATCTTTGATACCATTCTTCAGATTATCAAGTATTCTCTTACTGCGTGCTGATGAATAACAGGCTCTCACATACATGTTAATTACATCACCGAGAAGGTTAGCTGCCGCCTCAATCTCTTCTCTTGTCTTAACATTAACTTTTCCAAGTGCCTCAATGTACTTGTCCTGATCAACGCCGATTTCATCAGCGACTTTTCTGAACTTATCCTCATCCGGATGTTCCGGGAGAACCTGTCCGCCTATTATGTTTCCAAGTACAGTTCCGTCATCAAGTGTAATCGGAATACCAAAATCAATAAGACCTGCATGACACGGATATACGCCTTTTCCTTCGCGGTCACACTTTTCACATCTTCTACGTCCTTCATTGCTTCCTCTTGTGAGTTTAATACAAAAGTCAGTAAAATTATAGCACTCACTTATATACTTGCCGTCATCTCCGACTGCAACCGTCGCAAGTCCTGTGCTTTTCGCCCAATTACTCATAATTTCTTCAAATTTCTTCATGTCACAAAAATCTTGAATTCTCATAAAATCACCCCATTGGATTTATATTTTATTGTTATATTATAACTCTCTATTAATATAAACGCAACTTTTTGCTTAATCACTTATTATAAAACTACAGTTTTATTTTTCAAACGGACGATTCAATTCTTCACATCCTTCAAGTACAAATCTTCCGTTTCTGATTATATCGGTTCTTTTGCCGTCAATTTCAACCGCTGTTATGCTTCCAATTTCCTCATAAGGGATTGTTATATCAGTATGGCAGTTAAAATACGCTTTTTCCGGCTGTGTTTTTCTTAATGATGAAATCTCATTTTCTTTTGAAATAATTTCTTTTCCGTCAGGATTGTAAACCTTTATATCTTCAGCCCTTGAATAACATGTATCACCAAGTGCAAAATGCGGCCCCATCTTCTCTACTATAAGAATCGGAAGCTTATATACAATATCATATTTGTTTGCCATTACATATGCTGTTGTATTTGTTCCAATTGCGAACTCGCCTATTGGCAGTGTCTCATGGTTATACAATACATTTTCCTTAAAAAACTCCCTGTTTTTTTCTTCGTCAGCAAAATTATCACATGTATAATCTGCGACCATTCCGTCTTTTAATGTAACTGAAAGATTTTTAAATTTTAAATCATTAAGATACACTTCACTTACATTGATTACACCATTTGTTTTTGCAAGCACTGGTGAGGTAAACACTTCTCCAAGCGGTATATTTACATCAGCAAGGCAGTTTTCAAATACTGTCTGCTTTTCAGTGTTCGTCTTTTTCATAAGATTGACACATATATCTGTCTTATTGCCATTCATGCCTTTAACTTCTACATAATCAGCCTTATCGAGTGCATCAATAATATTTTTCTGGATTTTACAATACACATCATAGTCAAGCGTATTTATTTTAACAGTCTCATCAAATATTTTTTCGTAATCTTTTCCTATTTCAGGAATCGGATATGCAATTATTGTAAAACTGCGTTCCTCTCCTTTTATATAATTATTGACTATCTCTGAAGATTCCCTGTCATATTTTACTGATAATGCACGCTGTTTATCATCAAGTGTCATACACTCCGTCCTGTTTTCAGGTTCAAACGGCTCTTCCCCGAAAACTTCCATAACAGCAGGACCGCCGAATACTGATGCTTTCTCTTTATTTTTCTCATAGGCAAACTTTAATGCACCAATCTTTCTTTCTATAAATGCAGCATCCAGATATATTCCGTTATCAAACCTATGATCATATTCCATCTGTTTATTCGGACTTGTTCCATAATATCCTATTTTTATATGCATACGCTTGTTTATTGTATTAACTGCGGCACGGTATATTGTTGTTTTAAGCCCAATTTCTTCAAACTGCTTAATCTCCTCACGCACAAGACGCTCAAATCCCAGACAGTATCTTATATTAACTGTTTTCTTCCTGCTTATGTCTTTGCCAGTAAGCTCAAAACCTTTGCGGTATCCCTCTGTAAATGTATGTGCCATCGCACTAATCTTTTCGTCAGGAAGACTGTTAAGATATGTTGCAGTCATAATTTCATTATCTGTGATATATTCGCCAAATTTATAGAGATATCTTATGTCATCAAGATTTTCATTCATTATAATATCCGTTGCAAATGACAGTGAAGTATCTATCTGCTCACGGACTCTGTACTCAACAAAATCATCACTGTAATCACTTACATACCAGTATATTATATCTCTTAGCGATGTGCTGTCAGGTGTCTCTGATTCAAATGAACAGTAAATCTCAACAAAAAGCTCCATAAGCACTGTCATCTCTGCAATTCTTAATTCATATGCATATGCAATCATTCCTCTTAATTCAACATAAAGAAATGACAGCATCCT
>ULRP01036621.1_pt1 | contig 13884 bp, 12 predicted proteins | sample 1955521 | NCBI WGS metagenome assembly ULRP01 (sample SAMEA4835685, study PRJEB28245) | human gut metagenome | biome: gut microbiome; material: fecal sample | place: Denmark | collected 2008
AATTTCATAAATTCCTCGCTTTTCTGACGGAAACGCCGATCTTCACGCGGATGCGCTCCCGTTTTCCGTATTTTTTATTCGATATTCTGAATCTGCTCGCGGATCTTTTCCAACTCGCATTTCATGTTGACAACGGTACGGGCAATAGCGGCGTTATTGCATTTGGAACCGATGGTATTGGTTTCGCGGTTCATTTCCTGCATAAGAAAATCCAGTTTTCTTCCCGCCGGTTCATTCGCTTTCAGAATTTCGTCAAACGTTTCAAAATGGCTGTTGAGACGGGCGATCTCCTCGTCTACCGCCACTTTGTCCGCAAAGATCGCGCACTCGGTCAGGATTCTCTGTTCGTCGATCGTCACGCGCTGATCGTCCAGCGCCTGGCGAAGCCGCGCTTCCAGACGGTCGTGATAGGTGGCCGTGTCTTCTTTCGAGAGACGTTCGACATCCGCCACATAGCGCTTGACGCTGGAAAGTTTATCGCGGAGATCGGCCTCGGTGCGCGCCCCCTCCGCTTCTTTGGCGGCAACGTAAGCGGCAACGGCGCGGTCGAGAACCGCGCGTATTTCTTCCCACAGTCGGTCGGCGTCCTCTTCCTTCGGTTTTTCAAACGTAAAAAGATCGCGGTTTTCCGCCACTTTCATCACGGATATATCGTCGCGCAGGCGGAATTTCTTCTGCAACTGTTTCAGTGCGGCGATGTATCCCTCCGCCAACGTTTCGTCAAGGCGGACGGCGGTCACGGCGGCGGTATGCCGTTCAATCTGCACGGAGACCTCCACCTTGCCGCGGGAAGCGGCGTTTTTCTGTACATAAGCGCGGAGGCGGTCTTCAAGGAACGCACAGTCGCGCGGAAGACGGAAATTCGGATCGAAATAACGGCTGTTCACCGACCGTATTTCCACCGTAATGTCTTTTTCCGTTCCTTCGGCTTTGGCGCGGCCGAACGCGGTCATACTACGGATCACTTTTTCTCCTCCGCATGGTCTATAATGGTTTTGAGTTCGGCGAGAAACGTGTCCACATCGCGGAATTCCTTATATACCGAGGCAAAGCGTACATAAGAAACGGCGTCGATCTCGCGCAGTCGTTGCATCACCATTTCGCCGATCTTTTCGGTGGTGACTTCGCTTAAAAGCTGATTGTTCAGTTCCTGCTCGATATCGGCCACGAGACTGTCGATGTCGACGGGGCGTTTCTGGCAGGCTTTCAGGAGGCCGGAACGCAGTTTGTGTTCTTCAAAAATCTGGCGGGAACCGTCTTTTTTCACCACCATCAAAGGCAGAGTCTCAATCGTTTCATAGGTAGTGAAACGCTTACCGCACGCGACGCATTCGCGCCGACGCTTGATGCTGGAGCCGTCCTCCACGGGACGGGAATCGAGAACGCGGCTTTCCGTATCGCCGCACGAAGGACATTTCATACAGTGCCTCTCTGAAATCCGGCATAGCCGGAGTCGTCATTTTGCGCCGGGGCATTGTCCGCCGGCGCCGATAGACCGTATTTTCCCGGACATATCGTTTTACAGTATAGCATATTTTAACGCAAAAGTAAATACGCGCAACGCGGGTTTTTACAAGAATTTATATATATTTTAATATTTATTCCGCTCAATCGGCGTTGGCGCCGCTCCGAAAAGGGAAAACGAAGCCGAACGGAAACAGGGGAACGCCGCCTTAACCGATGTAAAAAGCAGGAAACAAATAACGTCGCCGCGGCCGACGAAAAGCAAGACAAAACAAAAAACGTCGCCGCGGCCGACGAAAAACAAAAACACGAATCGGGTCTGCCGATTCGTGTTTTTAAAAAGTATGTACGGGCGTTATGCGAAAAAATCCTCATACACTTCGGATAAATGTTCGGGAAGCACGCCGTTTTTGGAGATTAGACGGAAGAATTTTTCCGCCATTTCCCGATCGCTTGTCATGTCGCGCAGTTCCGCGCTTTTCCATTCTCCGTTTTTTTCCCGTTCCACCGAAACCGTATAAAAATCCCTGTCCTCGCCGCGCCGCCGGAACTGCGGCCGCGGTTCGATACTCATACGGTAAATCACCCGGCATTTACCGACCCTCACCAGATTTTCCGCAATGACCGCGGCTCCCGGCCGCACATAGGACACAGGCTCCTCTTCACGCTGTTTCACACCGATACTCATAAAATGCTCCTTATGTATTATTCCGCAATTCCCGTGCGCATAGATTCCGTCCCGTTTTCATACGGCAATGGCGACATACCCCGAAAACAGGCTGTTACCCATTCTATCATAACGAAAACGGGGCGCATACGGACGTTTTTTATCGAAAAAGACCTGTACGCCGCCGTTCCTGTCACCTGTTTTCCCGTATTTTTGCGACCCGTGCCGTCTTTTGCGGAAGACGGCGGAGAAAGCGCGAAAAACGCGACGGTTTTTTGCCCATCCGAAATGTAAATTTTTTGTAAACAGGCATTTTCTTCCGGTAATATGCCGGTTTCAGCCATAAAAGACCCGGTTTTCATAATATTTCCTTTGACCCGGCAAGAGAAAACCTGTATAATTTCCGTGTATATCAAACATAGAGGGTAAAAAATGTTCAAACTTCTGCATACCGTGGCCGCCGCCTTTGACGCCATACATTTCTGGGCGAAACTGTTTTACACCATCGGCATTACAACGCTTATCGTCTGTCTTTCCTCGGCATTTTTCCTCCTGCGGGGAAGCGCGCTTCTGCACTGGATCCTCGGCGCTCTGCTGACCTATGCCTTCTCCGGGCTTCTTCTTGTTTTCGCTTTCACTTTTATACTCGATCTGGCATACAAAGAAAAGGCGCGCAAAGAACGATAAACGAATTTTTCCGATAAAAATTTGCAAAACGTGAAAATTTGTGCTATACTACTTGAAAAACTGCATAAGATAGGAGAAAGAAATCCTGTAACGGAGGTATTTTTCCGTGCTTATGCCTTTTTCCCGCGCGGCGCGGCGTTTTATTCCGCTGCTTCTCTGCGGTGCGCTCGCGTTTACGCTGTGCACGCTTTTTTCCTGTTCCCGTAACGACGACTTCCTTGCGTGGAACCGCGACCCTTTGTCGTTTGTCGGCACATATGAAGAAAACGGTATTACGTTTACCTGCCGTTTTTCTCTTTCCGGCCAAAACGGCAAACGTACGGCAACGGCCGAGATTTTGTTGCCGAAAGAAAGCGCGGGCGTTGTGTACCGCCTTGAAGACAACAAATATTCCGCCGCCTACAACGGCATGACCTTGCCGCTGACGTCGGTTCCGGCCGCGCTCGACCGCCTCTTTCTTTGCCTGCCGGAAAATCCCGTTCTGCAAAGCGTAACCACCGACGGCATTACAAAATCCGAGACCGTTCTCGCCGACGGCGGCACCTATGTTTTCCGCTATGACGGCGGGCCTTTGCCGTCCGAGATCACCTGCGACAGCGGTATGCGCCACACGCGGCTCCGCCTGCTTTCCGATACCGAATGAATACGGCGTACATTTCATTAAGCCGTATAAATGCAAACTATAGTTTACTTTCTAAAGATAAAAATCTGATTGCCGTTGTCAAGGCGGACGCCTACGGGCACGGACTTCTGCCCACGGCGCGCGCGCTGTACGACGGGGGAGCGCGCTTCTTTGCCGTTGCGGATGGCGAGGAGGCGCTGACGCTCTCGCGCACATTCCGGGACGCGGATGTTCTTCTGTTCGGATTCCCCGACGAATCGTATATCCTGCCGCTTCTTTCCCACAACGTGATTTTCACGGTTTCCGACAGGCGCGGCGCCGTCCTCCTGTCCCGTCTTGCCGCCGAAAGCGGCAGAACCGCAAGGGTGCATATCGCCCTCAACAGCGGTATGAACCGTATGGGTTTTTCCCTGTCCCCGGACGACCGCGACATGTCCCTTTACACCATACAGCGGCTGTCAAAACTCCCGCACTTTGCCATCGAAGGTATCTATTCGCATCTCGCGACCGCGCCGCAGGATCCGCTGTACGCCGTCCAGTATGAACGGTTTTTTTCCGCCGTACGCGAACTTATCTGCTTTCTCCCTGCGCCCGCGGTACATATTTTTGCCACGCCCGCTCTTGCCTCCGCGCCGCCGCGCGATCTTTTGCTCCCGCGCTTTTACTACCGGGCGGGGCTTTCGCTTTACGGATACGGCCATAAGGACGTCAAACCCGCCATGACGGTGACCGGACGGATTATCGGCAGTTTTGTCCTCCGCAAAGGCGAAAAAGTAGGCTACGGCGGCGACTATCGCGCCGTGCGCGACACGCACATTGCCGTGGTCGGCATCGGATATGCGGACGGACTGCCGCGATGTGCGCCGGGCGCCTTTTTCAGCGCCCGCGGCGAACGCTTTCCCCTCATCGGACGGGTCAGCATGAACCAGTCGACGATTGACTGCGGCCACACGCCTCCGACGGTCGGCGACTCCGTCACGGTGATCGGCGCGAACGGCGAAGAAACGGCGGCCATGTGCGCGGCCTCCGGCTGTATTCCGTATGAACTGCTGATGATCGGCAACCGTGTAAAGCGGATATATACATCATAAAACCGAACAAAACGACCCCCGCGCGGACAATTCCGCAATACAATATAAGGACTCTCAACATGGAAAAAAACGGCGTTATCATTATCAATAAAGAAGAGGGCATGACCTCGCAGACCGTCGTCAACCGTGTGAAACGATTGCTCGGACTGCAAAAAGCGGGGCACACCGGCACGCTCGACCCGATGGCGACCGGCGTTCTGCCGGTGCTTTGCGACCGCGGCGTCAAATGCAGCGAATATCTTCTTTCGTCCGTAAAGCATTATACGGCCACCATGCGCCTCGGCGTCATGACCGATACCGAAGACATAACGGGCAACGTTCTTTCGACCTCGGACGCCATTCCGTCCGAGGAAGCCGTGCTTGCGGCCGTGCCGCACTTTATCGGCGAAATCTCCCAGATCCCGCCGATGTATTCCGCCCTGAAGAAAAACGGGCGAAAACTCGTCGACCTTGCGCGGCAGGGCATTACGGTCGAACGCGAACCGCGCCGTATCACCGTGTACAGGCTCTCGGCAAAAAAGGTGGACCGCGAAAATTACCGTCTTGACGTAGTGTGCTCAAAAGGGACCTATATCCGCACGCTCTGCGCGGACATCGGAGAATTTCTCGGATGCCATGCGGCGATGGCCGCGCTTTGCCGCGCGGAAAGCGGCGGTTTTTCCCTGAACGACGCCGTAACGCTCGGCGAACTGGAAGCGATGACGGAAGAAGAACGCTGTCGGCGCATTATCCCCGTCGAAACGCTTTTCCGGGACAAGCCCGCGCTGAAACTGTCCGCTTTTTACAGCCGTCTTGCTAAAAACGGTTGCGAAATATACCTCCGTAAAATCGGCGTTGACGTTCCCGTCGGGACAAGATTCCGCCTCTATGACAGCGACGGCGTCTTCTTCGGAATCGGCGACGCGGAAAGTTTCCCGGACGGGGACGCCGTGCGCGTTTTAAAGCATTTCTGACGGACGGTAAGTCGCCGTCTCCGAGAGTATGACGGCCGATCCGGCATTGCCGGAAAAATACCCCCGCATGACATACACGCATGACACAACGGAAAGGAGCGACCTTATGGGAAGCCGCGTCTTCACGCCCGAACAATCGGCGGCTATCGCCGAACGAAAAAAAACGCTTCTGGTATCGGCGGCGGCCGGATCCGGCAAAACCGCCACGCTGACCGAACGCATCATTGTTTCACTGACCGATAAAGAAAACCCCGCCGACATATCGCGTATGCTGATCGTCACCTACACACGGGCGGCGGCGCAGGAACTCCGCACCCGTATCGGCGACGCCGTGAGAGCCGCTCTCGCCAATGATCCCCGCAACCGCCATCTTTCCCGCCAGCTTCTGCTTCTCCCCGGCGCCAAAATCAAAACCATCGACGCCTTTTGCGGCGATATTCTGCGCACCGGCGCCACCACGATCGGACTCTCGCCGCAATTCCGCGTTGCCGACGAGACCGAACGTATGCTCCTGGCGCGGGACATCATGGACGGACTGATTGACGATCTCTATGCCGGCGGTGCGGACGGCATTACCGCCGACGAATTTGCCGCCATGGCCGAAGAGATCTGCGGCGTAAGAAACGACGACTCGCTTGCCGACATTCTTTTGGAACTGGCGGACAACCTTTCCGGCTACGCCGAGGGCAGCCGGCGCCTTTTCGGTTATGCCGACCGCGCCGCCGAAGACGCGGAACGCGAAATACTGAAAACGCCATACGGCATAGCGACGCGGCGCGCCGCCGCCGATCTTGCCGACCATTACCTTGCCGCATACGAAGCGCTTATCCGCGATATATCCGCCGAGGCTCCCGACTCCAAATGGATCGCGTTTCTCACCGCAGAATGCGCCGCCATACGCGGATTCCGGGATTCTCTTTCCCGTACCTATGCCGAGGCGCGATCGGTCGCATACGCTTTTCCCTTTGCGACCGCCCCCTCCGTCCCCGCGAAAAAGCGCACCGCGGCCGAAGATTTCGCGCGAACCGTTCGCATGACATTCAAAAAAGATTTTCAATCGTTATGTAAATCACGGTTTACATGTTCAGCGGAATATTATAAAGAATCCATTGTCCGCACGGCGCGCTTCACGTCGCTTCTCGCCAAGGTGATCGACCTTTTCAATGTGCGCTTCCGCGCCGAAAAAAAGCGGCGCGCCATCTGCGACTTCGGCGACCTTGAAACCTATACGTTGTCTCTGCTTATAAAAGACGGGGAACCCACCCGTCTCGCGCGCACGCTGTCGCAGGCATACGACTACATCTACATTGATGAGTATCAGGACGTGAACTCCATGCAACACCGGATATTCACCGCCATCGGCCGGGAAAACAATATCTTCATGGTCGGCGACGTGAAGCAAAGCATCTATTCGTTCCGCCATGCGGAGCCGGATATTTTCACGCACCTGAAACGCACTTTTCCGCCGCTCTCCGCGGCCGGGGATTCTCCCGCGGCCACCATCTTCATGTCGAGAAATTTCCGCTGTGACCGCAATGTCATTTCGTTCACGAACGCCGTTTTCGACCGCCTTTTCGGCGCGGCCGGCGAATCCATCGCCTATGAGGCGGGCGACCGTCTCGAATACGGAAAGAATCAGCCGGAAAACGACGTTCCCGTTACGCTTGCGCTTTTTGGCGCGCATGCTGACGATGACGACGACGATGAAATATCCGATGACGCGGACAGTGCCCCCGACGATACGGAAAACGCGTCCCCCGTTTTTGACGCCGAAATCCGCTATGTTGTGGAGGAAATCCGCCGTCTTCTCCGCGACGGCCGTCTGGATAACGGCGAAAAAATCCGTCCGAAAGACATCGCCGTTCTGCTCCGCAACGGCAAAGGCGATGCCGAAAAGTTCCGCCGCGCACTGGAAAGCGGCGGTATTCCCGCCGCGGCCGACGACGCGCGCGACTTCTTCCTGAATCCCGAAATTCTGCTTGTTCTCTCGCTCCTGCACGCCATTGACAATCCGCGGCGCGATATACCGCTGGCCGGACTTCTGCGTTCGCCGCTTTACCGCTTCACAATGGACGAACTTTGCCGGATACGCGCGGAGGGCGAACGCGGCGAAACGCTGTACGACGCCGTTCTCCGCTACCGCGATAACCACCCGGACAACGAAAAGGTCTCCTTTTTCATAACGGAACTGGAACGCTTCCGCGATATGGCGGAGGGAATCCCCGTAGACGAACTGATCCGCCGCCTGTATGCCGACACCGCGCTCGTCACTCTGGCGGATAACGGTAAAAACGGCAAAGACGCGCGGAAAAATCTGTTACTGCTTTACCACTATGCGCGGACGTTTGAAGCCTCTTCTTTCCGCGGGCTCTATCAGTTCATTTCCTATATCGACGAAATCATACGTCAGAAGAAAACCGTCCCGGCAACAAAAGGCGACGCCGGCGATACGGACGCCGTGCGCATCATGACCGTGCACCATTCCAAGGGTCTTGAATTCCCCGTATGTTTCCTTGCGCGCACCGGCCGCGCCTTCAGTACGCAAAGCATCAAAAAGCCGCTTCTCTTCGACCCCGCGCTCGGCACGGCCGTCCGCTTCCGTGACGAAACGGGACTTGCGCTCACGGATAATCCCGTGCGGCGCGCCGTCATATCCGGCATAACCGAAGCGCAGAACGAAGAAGAAATGCGCGTCCTGTATGTCGCCCTGACGCGTGCGCGCGAACGCCTCTATGTCACCGGCAGTGCGCCCGCGCGGGGAAATGTGGAAAAACTGCTGGAACGCGCCGCCTGCGACCGACGCTTTTTCTCACGCTATACCGCCAAAACCGCACGTACGCACCTCGACATGATTCTTGCCGCGCTGAACGGGCGCGCCGCGTTTTACACGCAGATTACGCCGGAAGAAAGCGAAACGGAAACGGCGGAAGTAATCCACGCGGAAGCCGCCGCCCCCGCAAACGCCGCCGTCGACGCGGAACCCCTCGCGCGCCGTTTTTCATTCCGCTACCCGTATCTCGCCGTTTCGCTTCTGCCAAGCAAGCTCTCGGTCTCCAAACTGTCCCCGACGGCGCTCGACAGCCGGGACGACGGCGAAGTTGTCCTCACCGTAAGCGACGAAGACCGCACGCCGAAAAAGACCCCGCTTCCGCGTTTCATGCGCGAAGTGCGCGAACCGACCGCCGCCGAACGCGGCACCGCCACGCACCTCTTTATGCAGTTCTGCGATTTTTCCCGCCTGCGCACCGACACCGCCGCAACCGAACTTTGCCGCCTTGCCGACCTGCATTTCATCGACAAAGCGGACGCGGACATCGTCTTCGTCGACGAAGCGGAAGCGTTCCGCCGTTCGGCGCTCTTCCGCGAACTCGGCGGCGCCGCGAAAATCTACCGCGAACTGCGTTTTCACGCGCGTTTCCCCGCGGTAAACTTCACCCGCGATCCCGCGTTGCAAAAAGCGCTGAAAGACGAATTCCTGCTGGTGCAGGGCGTTATCGACTGCATATACTTCCGCAGTGACGGCACCTATGTCCTGCTCGACTACAAAACCGATCGCGTGGGCAGAACGGAATCCCGCGCGGCCGCCGCGGAAAGGCTCCGCCTCCGGCATACGGAGCAACTGTCCTATTACGCCGCCGCCGCAACGCATATTTTCGGCGCGCCGCCCGCCGATGTCCTTTTGTATTCTCTCCCGCTTGCCGACACCGTAAAAATTGATCCTCTGCCGATAGACGCCTTATCGCTGCCGATGGAAAATCCATAATTTTGTAAATCATATTTTACATAATTATGGATAAAAAGGAATCTGCAACCTATTGCGGATTCCTTTTTTATTTTGTGCGCCGATTGTATTATATATGGAAGAAAAACGGATATACTGAATGAAAGTGCCAACAAATACCGCAAGAACGCTGTTATTACCATTCATAAAATCAGACGCGGCGGCAACATTAAAAACAGAGAAAGAAAATCGGGGTAAAAATAAATGAACAAACAAAAACGATGCGTCGCGTTCCTGCTCGCGGCGATCTCCTTATTTCTGCCGTCGTCGCTCGTCTGTTCGGCCCGCGGCGAAACGGACATTGCACCTTGTTTTCAGACCATTGCCGGCGAAGAGAAAACGATTTCGGAAAAAAACGTTTCCGTATCGCCGCCCGGCGTTTACACCTACCTTGACAACGCCGTGCTTCCCACAGATAAGACCGCCGGAAAGCGCGAAGTTCTGCTCGGCGGCATGAACTTCGGCGTCCGCATTTCTTCGGACGGCGTTCTGGTCGTGGGTCTCGGCGACAACGACGGCAAGGCCATGAAAGACTCTCCCGCCTATAAAGCGGGAATTCGCACCAAAGATATTATCATTGCCATCAACGGCAAAAAAGTCATGACGACCGAAGACGTTGCGGCCGCTATACACGCCGCCGGTAAACAGCCGCTTGTTATCCTGTGCCGGCGCATGGGAAACGAAAAGGAATTTACCGTGCAACCGGAAACCGATAAAAACGGCGAACCGCGTATCGGCGTGTGGCTCCGCGACAGTTCGGCCGGCATCGGCACCGTCACTTTTATTGACCCGCAGAACGGCGCGTTCGGCGGCCTCGGCCACGGCATATGCGATATGGATACGGGCAACCTGATCCCTCTCCGCCGCGGTGAAGTACGCGACGCGGTCATCACGGGTCTTACGCGCGGCGAAACGGGGAAACCCGGTGAAATGCGCGGCTATCTCGGCAAAAACAAATGCGGCTCTCTGATCGCCAACACCGGCGCAGGCGTCTTCGGCGTCTATACGCAGATTCCGTCGGGCGGCGTGATGATTCCCGTTGCTTCGCCGGAAGAAGTCACGGTCGGCGACGCCACTCTGTATACCACGTTGGACTGCGGCGAAATCCGTCCGTACAGTATCCGTATTACCGGCATTGACCGCGCCGGAGCGGAAACCAAGTCTTTCACCCTGGAAGTGACCGACAAGACCCTGCTCCAGAAGAGCGGCGGCATCATTCAGGGCATGAGCGGCAGTCCGATCGTCCAGAACGGGAAACTTGTCGGCGCCGTCACGCATGTTCTGATTTCCGATCCCAAAAACGGATACGGAATATTCCTTAACAACATGATAAACGCTATGCCGGAACTTCTGCGGCCGTAACGGCGCCAAAATGTAAAAACACAGAACCGTAACGGTTCTGTGTTTTTACATTCGTGTTTTCTTCGCTTAAGACGGTTTGTTTCCGCCGGATCACGCCGGCTCTTTGTCTATATCCCAGTTCAGTCCCGAACGGAGAATGAACTTCTCCAGTTCCGTGTCAAACGCACCAACGTCTTCGTATATTCTATACCTAAGCACAGTATTCGCTGCAAAAAATATTTCTTTGTACGCCTCCAAATCAGACATTCCAGCAAATTGATCTTCATTTAACCACACATTGTAAACGCAGGGAACATACTTTACTTCACCGAATTTTTGAAGTTTCAATATTCCTATAACGTTGTAACTAAGCTCATCGCCGCGTTTATGGCAATGATGTTGTTCCTGCCAAGTTTTGCAGATAGTAATGTCATAGCCTGCGTTCAGATATGATTTAATGTCATCCGGAACATTTTCTGCTCCGGACTTTGCAAGGTCAATGATGCTCTGTAATGCATTATATTTGTCCGTGTCTGCAAATTCGGTAATTCTTCGAGAAGTTCCCGTGGAATATTTTATTTTAAAGCCATCTTCAAATGAGCTATCCTGTTCAATCCTCTCTTGAACTGCTAAAAATCCTTCGTCGCCACAGTCAACAAGTGCACTCAAACCATTTCCTTCCAAACTTATGAACATTAATTTTCTTCCATTACGGCTTACTAGTGTATCAGTTTCAAATTCTTTTATTCTATCCAAAATTCTTATGTTTTCTTCCAAATCTTTTGAAATTTCAACTGTTTTCTCTAGTGTGTTATATGTCTTTTTATTACCTTCAACGCTCAAATCTTCTTTTTCTATTCTGAATGTATAACTGCCTGCTGTTTTTACATGTTTCAGCACATCAACAGTTGGAACGTCTAATTGTTCAACTTCTTTACCATCTAAAAATATGTGATAGCACCAATTATGCATCTGGTCTTTTTCCGTATCCTCCCACGTTATGTATTGATTGTCTTTATCATACACAATGTTGAACAATGCCTTTGTTACGTTAGGGTCGTCGGTCGGTTGGTTGTCCTCTGCTTCATCGCTGTCGGTTATCCCCATCATGTCTTTGATTTCCTTTGTGAGATTGGGATATGCCGTCACATCGGCGGGGCGTGTCACTTTCGGTATATTGTCGAACGTGTACGTGCTTACCGATTCCCACCGGTAGGCCATCTTCGTGCCGCCTATTTTACATTCACAATCTACGCTCGTCACTGTCTTATCAAGATTACCTCTGGCGTCAAAATACACCTTGATAACGCAGTTCTTTGTGTTTATATCGGCGTTTTCGGGGATTCCCAGAGCCTCAACAAAACCCGACATACTGTCGGCCACCGACACGCCGTCCACATCTATGGTATAATAGTACAGGTCACCGTCCCGCTGATACGTGATACCGCGGAACCATTCTTTCGCTATTTCCATCAGACCCTCGCTCTCGGAAGAGGCGTCCAATCCGGCCATGCGGTATCCGGCTTTCATAAAACTGTTATAGGAAATATTGGCATAGGCTTTGTCTGACACGCCGTCTTCCGTCGCATCTATGTACATATCGTTTCCGAGGAAACTCATTTCGGAAAGAGAAACGGTCTTGTGCTGCTGTCCTCCCGATTCGAGCGTTGTTTCCGTTCTGTCGGTTATGCGCGCGCAAGTGCCGTTTTCACCCGGCTGACGGTCATTGCGTACCACTTCGCTTGACGAATAGTATTGAATATCCAGAACAGAGCCGTCGGCCATCGTGACGCTGCCCGTGGCGGTCTCCGTGGTGGTCTGCACGGAACGGCCGATGTTCTTATCGACATACTCCGCGGCCGCCTGATAAAGTTCATACGGCGTTTTACCGTTCAGCGTTTTCTCGCCGTTGTCGCACGCGGCAAGGCAGGCAATGGCGGTCAGAATAACCGCGGTCAAAAACAAGCATATTGTTCTTTTCATGAGTTTACCCCTTATTTTATTTTTATTTTTCATTATGATATAACGATAGGAAAAAGCGCGGCCGCCGAACGGGCGCATCGGACGGCGGTCATGCGCTTCCTGCGGAGCGGTTAACCGAAAATGCCAGCGGCACCTGCCGCGCCGCCGACGGCGACAAGAATGATAACCAACAGCACGGCAATAATAATGAATGTGCAGAAAAAGCTTCTTGCGAAACTGCGGCGATTGATATTGCTGTCACTGAGTGCAAACACAATCAGGCATATCTGTCCGATCAGCGGAATGGCGAAAAGAATGGTCAGGAAAAAATAACTCCATGCGCCGATCGGCCGGTATTTATCCGGAATTTTTGCGATCTCGTTCAGTTCAATTTGCGTCATAATCTTATCCTCGCTTTATTTCATCATGTCCGGCTTTCCGTATACATCCGCGCCGAAACGCATACTAAAAATAGCCATCTGTCTGCATTATACTACAATAATTATCCAATGTCAACATAATTGACTATTTAAAATGGTAATATGACCAATTCATGTGTGCGATAATAGAGGCTGTAAGGGGGGCGACAAGATGGACTATGAACAACTGATCCGCAAACGGCTGACGGAACTCCGGCTGAAAAAAGGCCTTTCGGAATGTAAACTCAGTTACGAACTGGGACACAGCAAAGGATATATTCAAAGCATCACATCGGGACATGCTTTGCCGTCAATGAGTGAATTTCTGTATATGTGCCGTTATTTTGACATCACACCGGCGGAGTTTTTCTCCGACAACATCGACGAAGAACAGGTTACGCACCGCTTGTCGGAAATCACCGAGCGCCTGTCTCCCGAAGACCGGGCTCTGCTCCTGTCTTTTGCCGAACGGCTTTTTCGCGGGTAAAAATCGCGCCGGAGAAAGCAAAACCGCCGTCTTTCCGTTATATCGCCTATAAAAAACCTTGAGGGGACAAAATGTCTCATCAAGGTTTTTTCTGTTTTTTCTATAGGATATTCGTTTTTTCCATAAGATATTATATTCAAAGAGGGAAACGGCGTTCCTCCGTCATGCGGGCGGCAAAATTTCCGGCCGCGGGCACCGACCGTAAGATTCCGGTGAAAGTCCGGAAAAAAGCGACCGCACCCGTTGACGGCAATCGCGGAACATGGCGTGCGTTGCGGGTGCGGCGTGCGTTGCGGGTGCGGCGTGCGTTGCGGGTGTGGCGTGCGTTGCGGGACATGGCGTGCGTTGCGGGACATGGCGTGCGTTGCGGGGCGCGGTGTGCGCTTTGCCGAAAAAGCGTTTATACAAAA
>ULRP01036464.1_pt1 | contig 13862 bp, 10 predicted proteins | sample 1955521 | NCBI WGS metagenome assembly ULRP01 (sample SAMEA4835685, study PRJEB28245) | human gut metagenome | biome: gut microbiome; material: fecal sample | place: Denmark | collected 2008
TACAAGAGTTAGTTTCTTGAATACAGGGATAAATGCAACGATAGACCAGACGATAATAGTATTTGAAAGATGAATAAAAAGGGGATGTGTGTAAGTGGGAGTAGATAAGAATAATATTTTACAAATGAAGAGTCACGTTGATAAAAAAATTTCTGATTTTGGATCTACAATATATCATTATACATCAATAAAATCCTTTATCAGTATGTTAAAAACAAAGCAGTTATGGCTAAGTAGTACAGGTTCAATGAATGATAAAAAAGAAATTATCAGTTTTGTTGAGATGATTGAAGGAGAATTAAGGGAGTATAAGAGAATAGATTTTTTTAGAAAAGTATATGAAGAAATCCCACGCAAGTACCAATATGCTATGAGTTTGTCTACAGAAAGAGATGATGCTGCACAGTGGGAAAGATACGGAGATTTGGCAAGAGGCTTATGTATAGGTTTTGATGTAAAAAAATTAGAAGAATGTCTTTGGGATAATAAAAATATAATGTTTAATAGGGTATATTATGACCAAAACATTATTAATAATGAAAATTATAAAGTCGTGAAAAATTATTTTGAAACGGGATTCTGTTATCCTTATTCATCGGAAGATGAAATGATTGATTTACTTATAATGTCAGGACATTTTCATAAGCATGTGTCGTTTAAACATGAATGTGAAATAAGGATTTTAGCGAAACCTCAAGCTATTGATAATTACCAAGTGAAACGTGAAATTATCGAATTAGGGGAAGTTTTAAAGGCGGTCATTAAATTAAATCTTGATAAGATGGGATTTGAAAAAGGAATTGATTTTCAAAAGTTGATTACGGAAGTAATTATTGGACCTAGATCTCAACAGAATTTGGAAATATTAAAACAATATGCATATACAAATGGATATAGTAATATTATAGATCACATTATTGAATCTAAGTGCCCGCTTAGATAAATATAATGAGGGCAAATGATAAGAAAGAGGAGAACGAAATGTTAATTCAATGTCCAGAATGTAAGAAGGAAATTAGTAGCCAGGCTGATAAATGCCCACATTGTGGTTATGTAGTTAAGAGAAAAAAAGCTTTTTTGAATTCCCAGATAAAAGAATTATAGGAATAATATTATTGATTACTGTAATTATTGTGATAACCTTTGCTGTCAAAAGTAAGGCAATTACATATAAAAGATATAATGGAGAGAAATATAACTTTACAGCCATTTATCCCAAGTGTTTTAATATAGTTTCTTCTGAGAAAAGTAAAGATATGGAAAGTCTTGTACTTTCGGATAAGAATAATGCAACAATCTATATTGTAGCAACCCAAAATACTTATAAGGGAACAAATGAACTTCGAAGTGATTGTGTAGATCAAGGATATGAGCTGACGAAAGATGATTTGACAGATGACACGTATGAATATGCGGGAAAATCCGATGAAGAGAATTCTTTTTGTGGATTGGACATAATACGTGATTCTGATTTATTGTTTATTAATATTACATATCCAAAGAGTAAAGAACAATATTATCATAAGATATATAATAAAATGGCAAATTATTTTAAGGATAATAATGGGATATCAAAGGATCTCTTATCTAAAAATAGCCAAAAGAAAAGTGTTGAAAAGGAAAATAATGATAGCAAGCATCAGAATATAGCATTGTTTGCCATTGAAGATTGTTTAGCCGCATCATATAATAGTAATGATGATGCATATTACTTTTCAGAAATAAATGTTAGAAATAAAACAGGAAAAGAAATAAAAAACTTGACATTAACCATACAGTACCTAGATCGTAATAAGGATATAGTGTATGAAACATATCCACAGGTGGAGGGACCAATAAGTGATCAGCAGACGATAATGGTTTCATCCATGGTAGAAAAATCGCTGAAACCGTATTATATCAAAGTGGTAAAATATGAATATTACGATATTTCTGATTCTGATACGAATAATGTTTTAGCTTATGAGGACAAGAAAGCTCAATTATTTCAATGCGATATCAACAGTACAGACTTGCAAGAAGATTCGGATAATAGTGAACAAAGTGTATATCAAAAAGTCTCTGATATTGTTATAGATGAAGTAAAATCTCATCTTAAATCGCCAGGAACGGCTAAGTTTTCTGACACTTTTGATATAAATAAAACAGAGATTGTTAATACCACTTTTTATTATGTAACAGGATATGTTGATTCAGAAAATGGATTTGGTGCCTTATTAAGATCTAATTTTAAGGTTACTGTAAAATATACAGATGATAAATATGAGATTGATGATATAGAGTTTGAAAAGTGATTCGAAAAACATATTTATTATGATTCTAGTTACATAAGTAAATGGAGTAAAAATCGACAAAACAGAATTATTATGACTCATCAAGATTTTCTCACCCACCTCACCCAACTGAATATTACCCTCAGTCCACAGCAGCTTACAGCAGTACAGGCAGTAGAAGGTCCTGTACTGCTTTTGGCAGTTCCGGGAAGCGGAAAGACGACCGTGCTGGTGACGCGTCTTGGATACATGGTAATGTGCTGCTCGGTATACCCGGAGGAAATACTGACGCTGACCTATACAGTGGCGGCAACAAAGGATATGGCGGAGCGTTTCCGGTATCTCTTTGGCAGTGAGCTGGCTTCGCGGATGGAATTCCGTACCATTAACGGAATTTGCTCAAAGGTAATTTATGAGTATGGCAGAAGGATCGGAAAGACTGCATTTGAACTTTTGACAGATGAAAAGCAGATTGCAGGAATGTTGTCGCAGATCTATGTGCAGGAGGCAGGAGAATATCCGACAGAGAGCGATCTGCAGAATGTTCGTTCCTACATTACCTATATCAAAAACAGCATGCTTTCAGAGCATGAGATACGTGAATTTGAGAAAGAATGCGAAGGGATTCCGATTGCGCGTATTTATCAAAGATATTGCAGCAGGATGCGGAAAGAAAAGCTGATGGATTATGATGATCAGTTACTGCATGCTTACACGATCCTGAAAAAGGTGCCCCAGGTACTTTCTGATTTTCAGAAAAAATATCATTATATCTGTGTAGATGAGGCACAGGATACTTCCAGGATCCAGCATGAGATCATTAAATTGTTAGCTGGTGCTAACGATAACCTGTTTATGGTCGGGGATGAGGATCAGAGTATTTATGGGTTTCGGGCGGCTTACCCGCAGGCACTTCTGGACTTTGAGAAAGATCACAAGAATGCCAAAGTGCTTCTGATGGAGGAAAACTTCCGCTCAAATGCGCGGATTGTAGAGAGGGCGGATCATTTTATCAGAAAGAATACACTGCGGCATAAAAAGGAAATGCATGCCACGAGAGAACCACAGCAGGATGTGCATGTGATCGAGCTGTCTTCCAGAGGGGCACAGTATACCTATCTGGCAAAGGTGGCAAATGGCTGCAGCGAGCAGACAGCGGTTTTGTACCGGGATAATGAGAGTGTGATCCCGCTTGTGGATCTGCTGGAATATGAACAGATCCCATATCGGATCAAAAATGCGGAGCTGGGCTTTTTTACCCATCGAATCGTGCAGGATGTCAGAAATATCATAACTTTTGCTTTGAATCCGTATGATACGGAAAGCTTTATGCAGATTTATTACAAACTGAACATGTATCTGAAAAAACTGGATGCCATGCAGGCAGTGCAGATCAGCATGGAAAGGGATATTCCGGTACTGGATGCTGCGATCGGTCATTGTGGGCTGAAGGCAAGAACAGTTAGCAGCCTGAAATCAATTCGGACGCATTTGAATCGTATGCGGACAGAGCAGGCGGGCAGAGCCATCGGGCGTATCGTGCAGTATATGGGCTATCGGGAGTATCTGGAAAGAGCAGGCTTGAAGGAAAATAAAGTATTTATTCTGAAAAATATTGCAGCGCGGACAGATATGTTACAGGATTTTTTGAACAGACTTTCTTATTTACAGGATGTGATGCAGCATAAGGAACAGGCATATGATTGTCCGTTTATCCTGTCGACGATCCATTCAAGCAAGGGACTCGAATACAACTGTGTGTATCTTCTGGATATACTGGATGGTGTATTCCCGGAGAAAGTACCGGCAAAACGTCTGGACGGAAAAGAACTGGAAGCCTATGAGGAAGAGCGGCGGATTTTCTATGTTGGGGTTACCAGAGCAAGGGAGGAGCTTTATTTATTTGCGACCAAAACGCCTTCTCTGTTCCGGGATCAGCTTCTTGGGCGCAGTGTAAAAGCGGTCAATACAGTATACAGTGCTTACTCAAAGACGTTGATGCAGGGATCTGCACAGGAAAATACGATAGAGGAAGCTGCTTATCAGGCATTTGAAGAAGGGCTGCAGCCGGGCGCAGAGGTACATCATAAAAAGTTTGGCGCGGGTAAGGTGATCTCGCAGGTCGGTAATAAGGTGTCGATCCGGTTTGCGGGAGAACAGGCACCGAAGGTGTTTGACAGAACGGTATTATACAGGAGTCATCTGCTATCCTGAGAATATTAGACAACATACAAAAACACAGCTGTGAATACCGGGCAGAAAATTATTATAAGGGCTGTCCTTGCCATGTTCCGCAGTTTGTGCTACACTAGCCACAGTTTCATAGATAAACAAATGGTGCCTGCGCATCATATGCTGTCTGATCAAAACGGATCCGGATAGCGGATGCAAGGGTTAAAAGGGAAACAGGTGTGATTCCTGTACGATCTCGTCACTGTGATAAAGGAGCATGGCTTTGCAATATGCCACTGGCTAAGCTGGGAAGGTAAAAGGCATGTGATGATCTTTCAGTCAGGAAACCTGCCAGTTGTTTGGTACAGGGAAGTTCCCGGATCACGAGGCATTGGTCGTACTGCAAAGGCAGGCTGTTTGTTTTTACAGATGGCTTCTTTTGAGGGCTTGTAAGAATCCGGTTATACCGGATTTTTTTGCGTAATAGGAAAACAAGCATAATGTATCGAATTCATCCCGGCCGCATCCATGAGACATACCATATTTTTAAGGAGGACGTTATGAAAAAGAAAATCGTAACAGTATTACTTGCCACAGTACTAACTATGGCAATGGTAACAGGTTGTGGTTCTAAAGCAGCATCTGATACAGCAGATACAACAGAAGCCACAGACGAGACAGACAGCACAGAGGATGCAACAGATGCCACAGACGCAGAGGCAACAGATGCAGAAGATGATCAGGCAAAGGCAGATGAAGTTGCTGCCCTGATCGATGCGATCTATGTACAGGAAAGAACAGATGAAACAGATGCGCAGTGTAAAGCAGCGAAAGAAGCATGGGATGCACTGACAGATGCGCAGAAAGAGCTTGTAAGCGGCGAAAATGCAGATCCTGATTATTTCGGACGTGACACAGGAGATGCTTCCAAGGATGATCCGTTAAATGCGGATGGTATTGGCGCTAACGAGCTGTTAGTAGTCAGCTTCGGTACATCATTCAATGACAGCCGTGTAAACGATATCAAGAGCATTGAAGATGCATTAGCAGAAGCTAATCCTGACTGGTCTGTCAGAAGAGCATTTACAGCACAGATCATCATCAACCATATTCAGGCAAGAGATGGCGAAGTAATCGACAATATGGATCAGGCACTGCAGCGTGCAGTTGATAACGGTGTTGTAAATCTGGTTGTACAGCCAACACATCTGATGCATGGTGCAGAGTATGATGAACTGGTAGAAGCAGTTGGAAAGTATCAGGATCAGTTCGGTTCCGTTACAGTAGCTGAGCCACTGCTCGGTGAGGTTGGAGCAGATGCTTCCGCTGTAAACGAGGACAAGAAGGCAGTTGCAGAAGCAATCACAGCAGAAGCAGTTCAGACTGCAGGTTTTGATTCCTTAGATGCAGCAAAAGAAGATGGTACAGCATTTGTGTTCATGGGACATGGTACTTCCCATACAGCAAAAGTAAGCTACAGCCAGATGGCTTCACAGATGGCAGAGCTTGGCTATGACAATGTATTCATCGGAACCGTAGAAGGCGAGCCTGAAGAGACGGCATGTGAAAATGTCATTGCAGCAGTAAAAGATGCAGGTTACAAGAAAGTTGTCCTTCGTCCACTTATGGTTGTAGCAGGTGATCATGCCAATAATGATATGGCAGGTGATGACGATGATTCTTGGAAGAGCCAGTTTGAAGCAAGCGGTGCATTTGATTCTATCGATTGCCAGATTGCGGGGCTTGGTGAGATCGCTGATGTACAGAAGATTTATGTAAACCACACAGCGGATGCAATCGCAAATGCTGATCTTGCAGATACATCTGCGGCAGACGAAAATAAAACGAGTGATGTGCAGTCAGCAGCTTTAGCAGATGGCACTTATACAGCAGCTTTCAATACAGACAGCAGCATGTTTCATGTGAATGAGGCAAATGACGGACAGGGCACTTTAACGGTAAAAGACGGCAAGATGACAATTCATATCAGCCTGGCTTCTAAAAATATCGTAAACCTGTTTGTCGGAACAGCAGAGGATGCGCAGAAAGATGGTGCGGCGCTTTTAGAGCCGACAACAGACACTGTCAAGTATGCAGATGGTACAGAGGAAGAAGTATATGGCTTTGATGTACCGGTAGAAGCACTGGATCAGGAATTTGATCTTGCGATCTTAGGGAAAAAAGGCAAATGGTATGACCATAAGGTAAGTGTGGCAGATGCCAAAGCAGCGGAAGAATAAGAAAAAAGCAGTGTAGAAAGAAGGAGCGGTTATGGAGCAGAAAAATCGTAAAAACAGAAATAAAACAGGAATAGGGCTGCTTTGTATCATGCTCCTTTTGGTTATTCTGACAGGCTGTGGTGCTTCTGATACAAAAGAAGCACTGAAAGACGGAAGTTATACAGTTTATGTAAAGCTTTTGGGCGGAACGGGCAAGGCATCTGTAGCCTCGCCCGCTTCTGTTTCTGTAGAAGATGGACAGGCGTATGCACAAATCGTATTCAGCAGTAAGCATTATGATTATATGCTGGTAGACGGTGTAAAGTATATGGATGAGTCTGTAGAGGATAAGGAAGAAAACTCCACATTTACAATCCCGATCGACGGTCTGGATTGTGAGTTGGATATAGTTGCGGATACGACGGCAATGAGTGTTCCGCATGAAATAGAGTATCATCTGATTTTCAGACAGGATGAAGAGGAACTTGCCGAGGCAGAGAAAGAATATGAAGCAGGGCAGGAACCGGATGACAGGGAAGCGTCGGCAGACCGGAAAGAAACAGTAAAAGAAGCCGACGGTGGAATCGATTTTACAACATTGAAAAAAACGGGCGGCGTATCACTTTTGTATGCGACGCAGTTTCAGATAGAGGAATATGGCGTTTATAAAATGATCACGATCGGAGACGAGCGTTTTTTGCTTGTTCCGGACGGAGAAGAAGCGGTGGCTAACCTGCCGGCAGATGTGACAATGCTCAGACAACCGAAAAAGGCATATGTGGTTTCCACTTCCGTTATGGATCTTTTACAGGCAATAGATGCACTGGATGATGTCCGGCTGTCCGGTACAAAGCAGGAGGACTGGTATATTCAGGCGGCAAAAGATGCAATGGCAGATGGAGATATGTTATATGCGGGCAAGTATAATCAGCCCGATTACGAGAAGATCATCAGTGAAAACTGCGATCTTGCCATTGAGAACACAATGATCCTGCATAATCCGGAGGTAAAAGAAAAGCTGGAAGCACTTGGAATCCCTGTTCTGGTGGAGCGTTCCAGTTATGAAACACACCCGCTCGGAAGACTTGAATGGATCAGACTGTATGGTGTATTATTTGGAAAAGAAGAGCAGGCAGATGCCTTTTATCAGGAGCAGGTTGCCAAGGTGGAACCGATCATGAAAAAGGATGCAACGGATCAGACGATGGCATTTTTCTATGTAACCTCCAACGGTTCAGTAAACGTCAGAAAGCCGGGAGATTACATTGCCAAAATGATACAGCTTGCTGGCGGCAGTTATTTACCGCAGGCTGTCAAAGAAGATGATGAAAATGCGCTCTCCACCATGAATATGCAGATGGAAGATTTTTATGCGCAGGCAAAGGATGCGGATATCCTGATCTATAACAGTACGATCGAAGGAGAGCTTGACAGTGTGGATACCTTGCTTGCGAAGAGCCCACTGTTTGCTGATTTCAAGGCGGTAAAAGAGGGAAAGGTATATTGCACAACAGCTGACTTTTTTCAGGAGACAACCGGAATTGCATCTTTTATCGAGGATCTGCATGCGGTAATGACAGGAGATACTTCGCATGAACTGAAGTATCTGAAAGAGGTAAAATGAAAGCAGGAAGAAAACGTTACATTTTGTCCTTTTTATTGATCTTTATCCTGCTGGGTCTGGTGATCTGGTGGAATATCTGCAGTGGCAGTATTTCACTGACCGGAGAACAGATCAGACAGATCCTGTTGGGAGATCAGGAAAATGGGACAGCATATAACATCATATGGGAGATCAGATTGCCGAGAATACTGGCGGCGCTGCTTTTGGGAGGGGCACTTTCCGTGTCCGGCTTTTTGCTGCAGACCTTTTTCGGAAATCCGATCGCAGGTCCTTATGTGCTGGGTATTTCGTCCGGCGCAAAGTTAGTCGTGGCGATCACAATGATCGCTTTCCTCGGAAAAGGGATCACACTTTCTTCCTGGGGCATGGTAGCAGCTGCTTTTCTTGGTTCTTTGCTGGCGATGGGCTTTGTATTGCTTGTTTCCGTACGTGTGCATGATATGTCCATGCTGGTTGTCTGCGGTATAATGATCGGTTACATCTGTTCGGCGATCACTGATTTTTGTGTAACGTTTGCGGATGATTCCAACATTGTCAACCTGCATAACTGGTCACTGGGCAGCTTTTCCGGTATGACATGGCAGTCTGTCCGGCTGATGGCGGTGCTGGTGCTGCTTGGTGTATGTGTGTCCTTTCTTCTGGCAAAGCCGATCAGTGCTTATCAGATGGGAGAGGCGTATGCCCGGAATATGGGCGTTAGGATCGGACTTTTGCGTGTTCTTTTGATCCTGTTATCAAGCATTTTGTCAGCCTGTGTGACAGCATTTGCAGGTCCGATCTCCTTTGTCGGGATCGCTGTTCCGCATCTGGTCAAAACACTGACTAAAACGGCGAAGCCGCTTCTCCTGATACCGGGCTGTTTTCTGGGAGGCGCAGTCATTACATTGTTCTGTGATGGGATTGCCAGAACAGTATTTGCACCGACCGAGATCAGTATCAGCTCTGTAACGGCAGTATTGCTTGTACCGGTTGTCCTTGTGATGATGCTGAAAAAGAGGAGGGGAAGCTTATGAGTGGGTTACAGACAGACAACCTGACTGTCGGCTACGGAAGTCCTCTTGTAAAAGAGATCAGCCTTTGTGTCAGACCGGGCAGGGTGCTGACCCTGATCGGACCGAACGGATGCGGTAAATCTACCATTTTAAAGAGTGTCACCAGACAACTGAAAATAATGGGCGGCAGTATTTTTCTGGGCGGACAGGCAATGGAAACGATGAAAGAGGCGGAGATTGCCAGGAAACTGGCAATGGTCATGACGGAGCATATCAGACCGGAACTGATGACCTGTCGTGATATTGTTGCAACAGGCCGCTATCCTTATACCGGAAGGCTTGGTATTTTAACGGAGGCAGACTGGCAGAAGGTAGAGGAAGCCATTGCATTTGTGCATGCTGAGGATGTGGCGGTGCAGGATTTTAATAAAGTCAGCGATGGACAACGACAGCGTATTATGTTAGCGCGAGCAATCTGTCAGGAAACAGAGATTCTGGTGCTGGATGAGCCGACTTCTTATCTGGATATCCGCTATAAGCTCGATATTTTGTCGGGGATACGGCGGCTGGCAAGGGAGAAAAACGTGGCAGTCATCATGTCACTGCATGAGCTGGATCTGGCACAGCAGGTTTCGGATCTGATCGCGTGTGTGGAGGATGGCGGTATTGTGATCGATACACCGGAGAAGATTTTCAGCGGTAACAGAGTACAGAAGCTGTATGGCGTGGCAGATGCGGCATTTGATCCGCTGCTGGGCGTTCCCTGTATGCTGGATGCAGAAGACAGAAAACAGACAGATCCGGGAAAAGATCCAAAAGGCGGTAGTGCCCCGGAGGTATTTGTGATCAGTGGCGGCGGTGCGGGTATTTCCGTTTACAGAAGATTGCAGCGGGAAGGCATTTCATTTGCCGCAGGTATTTTATCGGAAAATGATGTGGAATACAGAATCGCAGAAGCACTGGCTGTTAATGTGGTGGCACAAAGAGCCTTTTATCCGATCGGTGAGCAGCAGCTTACAGAGGCGAAAAAATGGATTGATGCGTGTGCAGGCTGTATTTGCCTGCTGGATACATTCGGACCTTTGAATGAAGCTTGTAAGAGTTTGAAAACGTATGCGGAGCAGTGCGGGAAGTTCAGACAGGTGGAAGAAGTGTTGATAGAAGGCTGAAACTGTATTTACAGGAAGCGGAAAACAGGGATGCTGAGACAGAGAAGATGGAGTTAACATAATATGCCAAAAGTTATCATGGTGCAGGGAACAATGTCAAGCGCCGGAAAAAGTCTTGTGGTGGCAGGGCTTTGCAGGATCTTTAAACAGGACGGTTACCGCGTGGCACCTTTCAAATCACAGAATATGGCACTCAATTCCTTTATCACAAAGGATGGCGCGGAAATGGGACGGGCGCAGGTCATGCAGGCAGAGGCGGCGGGAATAGAGCCGGATGTCTGTATGAATCCGATCCTGTTAAAGCCGACCAATGACAGCGGCAGTCAGGTGATCGTAAACGGTCAGGTGCTTGGTAATATGGCGGCGAAGGACTATTTTACCTATAAGCCCAGGCTGCTTCCAGCGATCCGGGAAGCATTTCGGAAGCTTTCTGAAAAGGCAGATATCATTGTGATCGAGGGCGCAGGTTCTCCGGCAGAGATCAATCTGCGGGAAAACGACATTGTGAACATGGGAATGGCAGAGCTTGTTGATGCGCCGGTGCTTCTGGTCGGGGATATCGACAGAGGCGGCGTGTTTGCACAGCTTCTGGGAACATTGATGCTCTTGACGGATGCAGAAAGAGAGCGCGTAAAAGGGCTTATCATCAATAAATTCCGTGGAGATAAAACCATTCTGGATCCGGGGATCATAATGCTGGAGGAGAGAGGGCGGATTCCGGTGTGCGGTGTCCTGCCGTACATGAAGCTTTCGTTGGATGATGAGGACAGCCTGACAACCCGTTTTACCCGGAAAGGAAATGGCGCAGTAACGATCGCAGTTGTCCGCCTGCCAAGGATCTCCAATATTTCCGATTTTACGGTTTTTGAACAGATAGATGATGTGAATTTGATTTATGTAAACCGACCAAAAGAACTGGAACAGGCAGATATGGTCATTCTGCCGGGCAGTAAAAATACGATCGGGGATCTGAAATGGCTGAGAGAGAGTGGTATGGAGGCTGCGATCAAGCGGTTTGCAATAGATAATCCGGTGTTCGGTATTTGTGGTGGATATCAGATGCTTGGCATGCAGATCGATGACCCGGAGCAGACGGAAGAAGGCGGAAGTATCCGTGGGATGGAATTGCTGCCAATCCGAACGGTATTGAAGCTGCAGAAGCAGACAAGGCAGGTAACAGGTACATTTGATAAGGTAGCAGGTACTTTCTCCTGTTTATCAGGGCAGAGCATCAGAGGCTATGAGATCCATATGGGAGAGACTTCTTATTGCGGGAATGCAGATGTACAGATCACAGATATGCAGGAATGGGAAAAACGGAAGCTGCATGTGGAAAACAGTGAGGCGTGCAGTAAGCAGGAAGTAATAAACCGGGCTTCAGGTTTGCTGCGGCTTACGGCAGATATGCATACAGATCGATCCGGGCATGCACCGGTATATGCAGATGGCTGTATGGCTGGAAATGTGTATGGCAGCTATGTGCACGGGATTTTTGATGCTGGTGATCTGGCATATCGTATTGCGGAAACGCTGGCAGAAAGAAAGGGCAGAAGCCTGCGTGCGGATGTGACAGACTATGCGGCATTTAAAGAAGAGCAGTATGATAAGCTGGCGGAAACTATGCGGGAATATCTGGATATGGATGCGGTATATGGAATGCTGCGGGAAGCAAAATTGTAAGTGGTATGGATGAAATGGTATTGCAGATGCCGGCAAAACAGCACAAGGTAACAGAGAAGTGTAGTAAAGATAGATAAGAGATAAGAAAAACAGGAATAGAAAGTATATGCAGATAAACGGAAGCAGAGACATCAGGGAAATATTAAAACAGGGGTTAGCCGTTACTTACGACAGGAATTTGTATGACCGGATCCGCAAAAACTGGGATAAGGTAGCAAAACCGCTGGACAGCATGGGCAGATTCGAAGATCTGACGGCTAAAGTGGGGGCGATACAGGGCAGGATCGATCCTGCGTTTGAAAAGAGTGCGATCCTTGTTTTCTGCGCGGATAATGGGATCGTAGAAGAACATGTCAGCCAGTCCGGGCAGGAAGTAACTGCCATTTGTGCGGAGAATATTGCAGCAGGAAAGACTGCGGTCGGTGTGATGGCGGCGATGATCCGGGCAGATGTAACAGCCGTGAATGTGGGAATCGCAAATCCCGTATCAGATGCAGTTCTGCCGTTCTGCGTCAGGAAGGGAACGCGTAATTTCCTGAAAGAACCTGCGATGACCGGGGAAGAGGTATATCAGGCGATGCAGACAGGAATGGATCTGGTGCTTGCGTGGAAGCAGAAGGGGTATCAGCTTCTGGGAATCGGTGAGATGGGGATCGGTAATACGACAACAAGCGCAGCTATGGCAGCAGTCATGCTGGGACTTAGTGCAGATACGGTAACAGGCAAAGGGGCAGGACTGGATGAGCAGGGACTGACGCATAAAAAAGAAGTAATAGAACAGGCACTTTTGCGGTACGGACTGAGGGAAACAGATACATTTACCATCTTACAGACGGTAGGCGGTCTGGATATAGCTGCCATGGCAGGCGCGATCATCGGCGGAGCCGTGTATCATATGCCGATCGTGCTTGACGGAGTGATCAGTCTGGTGGCAGCACTGGTGGCGGAGCGGCTTTTGCCAAATGTCAGGGATTTTCTGATCCCATCACATAGAAGCAAAGAGCCTGCAGCAGAAAAGATCAGTGAAAAGCTGCGGCTGGATCCTGTGATCGATGCTAAAATGGCAGTGGGAGAAGGAACCGGTGCTGTCATGATGCTGACACTTTTAAAGCAGGCAGCACTTGTATATCAGAGCTGCAATTCCTTTGAAGCAGCGGGAGTGGAGCAATATGAGCGATATACAAAATAGGACAGATTTTACGGGAAAAAGCCATATTGCACTGATAACCGGTGGCAGTGGCAGCGGAAAAAGTGCTTTTGCGGAAAATTTTGTCTTAAAGCAACCGGCAGAAAATCGTTACTATCTGGCAACTATGCAGGTATACGGATCTGAAGGCAGGGAGCGTGTCATGCGCCACCGTCAGCTGCGGCATGGAAAAGGATTTGAAACGCTGGAATATCCGACGGATGTTGCAGACTGCATCGGTAAGATCCATCAGCCGACAGCTGCGGTTGTTTTGCTGGAATGTATGTCAAATCTGGTAGCCAATGAGATGTTTACAGAAACCGGAACAATACAGCAGGAGCTTGTAATCCGGAAGATCACACAACATCTGCGGAAGTTGTTTGATGCTGCCTGTCATGTCATTGTTGTGACCAATAATGTATTTGAGGACGGAAAATGCAATCCATATATCAATGGGTTGCGGGGCTTTGCAGCATATGAAAACTATGCACCGGAAACGATCGCCTATATAGAGGCATTGGGGCAGATCAATATATGGCTTGCAGAG